>UMAO01038853.1_pt1 | contig 89551 bp, 87 predicted proteins | sample 1963741 | NCBI WGS metagenome assembly UMAO01 (sample SAMEA4835919, study PRJEB28245) | human gut metagenome | biome: gut microbiome; material: fecal sample | place: Denmark | collected 2008
GCGAAATGCCGGAATGAAAAGAGTGGTATTCAGAAAATGATTCTATGAAAATAAAATTGAATTGCGATAGATGTAGTATACATGGGGAAATCATAAATTGCAAGAAGAATCTGCCGTTGTATGGATTCACATAGACAAATCAAAACGAATTGTTTATACTTGATTTATGACAACATCACCCCAAAGAGGAGAAATCAATGATTTTATATTTTGTACGTCACGGAGAGACGGACTGGAATGTAAAAAAGAAAATACAGGGCAAGACAGATGTGCCGTTGAATGAGAATGGAAAGCAGCAGGCAAAAGAGCTTGCGGACATGCTTCTGGATCGGAAAAAGGAAGGGACTCTTCAGGTTGTGCGGGCATATACATCCCCACAGCTTCGTGCAGCACAGACGGCACAGGAGGCGGCGATCGCGCTTGATATTCCATGTATTGCGGCGGATGGTCTGCGGGAAATGGATATGGGCGACTGGGAAGGCAGAAGCTGGGAAAGCATTACGCAGGAAAATGCGAAAGAGTATCAGGACTGGGATGCCAACAGGCGTTATGTCCATACACCGCATGGAGAATGTTACAATGAAGTGCTGAGGCGTGCGCTTGATACACTCGGAATGATCTTAGAACGGGAGACGGAAGATGTGTTGATCGTAACGCACAGTGGCGTACTGATGGCATTGCGGTGTTATATTGCCGGACAGACATTTGAGGAAATGGGTATCATACGGTATAAGACGAAAAATGCAGAGGTGGTTGAAATTTTTGCGGATGATGTAAAAGATGCGATCGAACGTTTTCAAAAGGGGGAGTAAAGCGTTCATGATCGTGTGAATAACGGAAAGCAGTGTGAAAAATAGACTTTGGATGTGCAAAAACATAGCGCAATAACAGAGATTCGTATGAATCAGATCAAAAATGTAAAAACTGTCGGAAGAATCGTATTCTGTCGTGGAAACAGAGACGATTCTTCCGACAGTTTTTTTGCATATTTCACAATTTTTAAAATGAATTTTTGTGAATGATTTTGACGGATTTTGATTGACTGTGACGGAATGGAATCATATAATAAAGCTATCAAAGATGAACGAATTTGAACGGTTGTGAATGAAATTGGAGGAAAAGATATGCTGACAGAAGAAAGATTTACAAGAATTTTATCCATACTAGAGAGTATGGGCAGCGTGACCGTTCAGCAGCTTATGACAGAACTGGATGCATCAGAGTCAACGATCCGGAGAGATTTAAATACACTGGATGCAAATGGTCAGCTCATTAAAGTCCATGGCGGTGCAATTTTAAAAAACACCTCATACAGTACCGAGGATGACGAAGTCATGCAGCGTAGAGAACGGAACAAAGGTGCAAAAGAAAAGATCGCAAAATATGCGGCAGGGCTGATCGAACCTGGAGATTTTGTTTATATTGATGCAGGTACGACGACGGATCTGATGATCGATTTTATTACGGTCAGACAGGCAGTGTTTGTGACAAATGCGATCACACATGCAAAAAAACTTGCGCAGAAAGGTTGTACGGTATATATTCTTGGCGGCGAGTTCAAGACGGTGACAGAGGCAATCGTTGGAGAGGAAGCTGTTTCTTCGGTTGAAAAATATAATTTTACAAAAGGATTCTGGGGAGCAAACGGAATCAGTATGCAGCGCGGATTTTCCACACCGGAGTTAAAAGAAGCGCTCGTAAAAAAACGCTCCATGGAGAACTGCAGAGAATGTTATATCTTAGCAGATGACAGCAAGTTCAACCAGATATCAAGCGTGACATTTGCTCCGTTTGAGAGTGCAAAAATTATAACAACAGGGCTTACAAAACCTGCGTACCGTAAATGTAAAAATGTAATTGAAGTATAAAAAATACAAAGACTGCGGAACAAAAACGCGGGAAAAGCAGAAAGGAGACTGAGAAAATGATTTACACTGTTACATTTAATCCATCACTGGACTACATTGTGACAGTTCCGCATTTCACCTGCGGAATGGTCAACCGGACATCAGAGGAGAAGATTTTTCCGGGTGGAAAAGGAATCAATGTATCCATGGTGTTAAAAAATCTTGGACTGGAGAACACGGCACTTGGGTTTTATGCCGGATTTACCGGAAACGAACTGGAGCGTCTGATCAGGGAAAAGGGAATCCGGGCGGATTTTATTCCGGTAAAAGAAGGAATGACAAGGATCAATGTAAAAATGCGTTCCGACGAGGAGAGTGAGATCAACGGACAGGGACCGGCGATATCAGAAGCTGACATAAAAACACTTTATGAAAAACTGGATCGGCTTTCAGATGGAGATGTTTTGGTTATGGCGGGAAGTATCCCGGATGTGATGCCGCAGACCATCTACATGGATATCATGAAATATCTTGCAGATAAGGATTTAAAGATTGTTGTGGATGCGACAAAAGATCTGCTCGTAAATGTATTACAGTATCATCCGTTTTTAATTAAACCGAATAATCATGAGCTTGGTGAGATTTTCGGTGTGAAAATAACAGAAAAAGAAGATGTGATCACTTACGCAAAGAAGATGCAGGAAAAGGGTGCAGGAAATGTCCTCGTTTCCATGGCTGGCGACGGAGCAGTGCTGGTTGCTGAAGACGGCAGCATCTTTCAGGCGGAGGCACCAAAGGGTAAGGTCGTCAATTCGGTTGGCGCCGGGGACTCCATGGTAGCCGGATTTGTAACAGGTTATTTAAAGACGGGAAGCTATAAAGAAGCTTTCCAGATGGGGGTTTGTACTGGAAGCGCATCGGCATTTTCCGAGGAACTGGCAACAGAACCGGAAGTTTTGGCGCTTTTAGATAAAAACAAAGGCATATTTAAGTAGGAGGAGTAAAATCCTCTGCTCCTGCAAGGGCACATGCTATGCAGGCATAGCAGACATTTTGCTTCGCAAAACAAGGAGGATTTAAGCATGAAAATCAGGGATTTACTTGCCGTAGAGAGTATTGACTTAAATGGCAAAGTCACTGGAAAGAACGAAACCCTTGATGCAATGGTTGCATTGATGGCTAAGAGCGGAAAGATCAACGATGTTGAGAAGTACCGCAAGGGCGTATACGCCAGAGAGGAAGAAGGAACAACCGGAATTGGTGAGGGAATCGCCATTCCACATTGCAAGTCAGATGCAGTCAGCAGACCTGGTCTTGCAGCAATGGTCATCAAAGACGGGGTGGATTTTGATGCATTAGATGGAGAAAAGGTCAGCCTGATCTTCCTGATCGCAGCACCAAATACGGAAGACAACGTACATCTGGATGTACTTAGCAAGTTATCTGTTCTTCTGATGGATGAGAATTTTACAAGCGGACTTCGCAATGCAAAGACGGTTGAGGAATTTTTAAGTGTGATCGACCGCGCGGAAGCTGAGAAAGATGCCGAAGAAGAGAAAAAGAACAGCGCAGATACAAAGAATGCGGCAGAGGAGAAAAACACAGAGAATGGAAAGCTGATCCTCGCTGTAACCGGATGCCCGAACGGAATCGCACATACTTATATGGCGGCAGAAAATATTGAGAAAAAAGCGAAAGAGCTTGGATGCCGTGTGAAAGTTGAGACAAGAGGTTCCGGCGGTGCCAAAAATGTATTGACAAAAGCTGAAATTGCAGAGGCTGCATGTATTATTGTTGCAGCGGATACACAGGTTCCGATGGATCGTTTTGCAGGCAGACCTGTGATCCAGTGTAAGGTTTCTGATGGAATCAGTAAGGCGGAAGAATTGTTAGACAGAGCGTTAAACGGCAATGTTCCACTGTATCAGGCGAAGGGAAGCGGTCAGGCAGCAGACAGTGAGGAAGAATCTGACAGCGTTGGACACCAGATTTACAAACACCTGATGAATGGAGTTTCCCATATGTTACCGTTCGTTATCGGCGGTGGTATCCTGATTGCGATCGCATTTCTGATCGATGGTTTTGCAGTTGACTTAAACAGCCTTCCATTTGATGAGCGTTCAAACTTTGGTACGATCACACCGATGGCGGCAATGTTTAAATCGATCGGTGGTGTTGCGTTCGGATTTATGCTTCCGATCTTAGCCGGATTTATCGCAATGAGTATTGCAGATCGTCCTGGTCTTGCGGTCGGTTTTGTCGGCGGAGCAATCGCAGCAAACGGAACATCCGGATTCCTTGGAGCTCTCGTTGCAGGTTTTGTTGCAGGCTATCTGGTACGTCTGTTAAAGAAACTGTTTGAGAAACTGCCGGAAGGCTTAGAGGGTATCAAGCCAATGCTTCTCTATCCGGTAATCGGTATCTTTTTGATCGGAGTGATCATGACTTATGTGGTAGAGCCTCCGATCGGAGCATTAAACGTTATGATCAACAACGGATTAAACAGCATGAATGGTGCAAAGGCAATCCTGCTTGGCGCACTGCTCGGCGGAATGATGTCCGTAGATATGGGTGGCCCGGTAAACAAAGCAGCATATGTATTTGGTACCGCATCTATCGCAGCAGGCAATTACAATATCATGGCAGCTGTTATGGTCGGTGGTATGGTTCCACCGCTTGCAATCGCACTTGCAACCATGTTCTTTAAAAACAAATTTACCGAAGAAGAGAGAAAAGCAGGACCGACAAACATTGTTATGGGACTTTCCTTTATCTCAGAGGGAGCAATCCCGTTTGCAGCATCGGATCCATTGCGTGTGCTGCCGTCCTGTATCATTGGTTCCGCAGTTGCAGGAGCATTATCCATGGTATTTAACTGTACATTAATGGCACCACATGGTGGAATCTTCGTATTCTTAACCGTAGGCCATCCGCTGTTATATCTCATATCACTGGCGGTTGGTTCTGTTGTAGGATGCGTAATCCTTGGACTTTTAAAGAAGGATGTATCAAAAAGATAGGAAACGGAAAAGGTAATTAAAATCGCAGGCTTTATGTTGCAACAATATAGAGCCTGTGAATATGTAATCATAAAACAATGTGTTATGTACAAAGAAAGGAGAAAATCATGAAAGAATTTAAATACGTGATCACAGACAAAGGGGGAATCCATGCAAGACCGGCAGGAGCACTTGTAAAGGAAGCAGCCGCATTTCCATGCAGCATTACCATTGCAAAAGATGGAAAAGCAGCAGATGCAAAACGTATTTTTGGAGTTATGGGACTTGGTGTAAAATGCGGCGAGGAGATCACAGTCTGCACCGATGGAGAGAATGAAGAGGCAGCAAGTGCTGCAATCGAGGCATTTTTGAAAGCAAATCTGTAAAAATTGATAAAAACAGAAATAAAAATCTAAAATGGAGGTAACGGGCATGGAACTGCACGGAAAAAGTGTATTCGGCGGAATTGCCATGGGCAGACTGTCTGTCTATCATAAGACGGATAACGCAGTAAAACGAACAAAGATAACGGATATAGAAGCAGAAAAAAAACGTTTTGAGGATGCAAAAGAAGAAGCCAAAAGGCAGCTTGGTGTTTTCTATGAAAAAGCAGTCAGGGAAGTCGGTGAAGTCAATGCGGCAATTTTTGAGATGCACCAGATGATGCTGGATGATCTCGACTATGTAGAGTCGATCACAAACATGATCGAAACCCAGCAGGTCAATGCAGAATTTGCAGTTGCTTCCACCGGAGATAATTTTGCGCAGATGTTTGCTGCGATGGATGATGATTATATGAGAGAACGTGCGGCGGATGTCAAAGATATCTCCAATCGCGTGATCTCTATTTTACAGGGAAACGGCGATGCAGGCTTAAGCGGTGATGAACCGTTTATCCTTTTAGCGGATGATCTTGCACCGAGTGAGACTGTGCAGCTTGATAAATCAAAAGTACTTGCTTTTGTAACACGTCACGGTTCCACCAATTCCCACACGGCGATCTTAGCGAGAACCATGAATATTCCGGCATTGATCGGAGTTGATTTTCCGGAAGAGGGTGTGGACGGACAGTTCGGTATCGTGGATGGATTTGATGCAAAGTTTTTCGTAGAACCGGATGAGGATACGAAAGCCAAATACCGGAAGTTAAAAGAAGAAAATGAGCAGAAGAAACGTCTGCTTCAGGAATTAAAGGGTAAGGAAAATATCACAAGGGATGGAACGAAGATCAATCTTTATGCCAATATCGGGGGTGTTTCCGATGTGGCAAATGTACTTGCCAATGATGCGGGTGGAATCGGACTGTTCCGGAGTGAGTTCCTTTATTTAGAGTCGGAGGATTACCCGACAGAAGAAGCACAGTTTGCAGCATATAAGACAGTTGCGGAAAATATAGCGGGTAAAAAAGTTATTATCCGTACACTTGATATCGGAGCAGATAAACAGGTCGGTTATTTTGGCCTTGAGAAAGAAGAAAACCCGGCAATGGGTTACCGTGCGATCCGGATCTGCCTCGACCGCACTGAAATTTTTAAGACACAGCTTCGGGCAATCTACCGTGCCAGCTATTATGGAACGATTGCGATCATGTTCCCGATGATCATTTCCGTAAATGAGGTGAAAAAGATCAAAGAAATCATTGCGGAAGTGAAAGCGGGACTTGATGCCGACGGTATTCCGTATAAGGATGTGGAACTCGGTATTATGATCGAGACACCGGCGGCAGTTATGATCAGTGATCTTTTAGCGAAAGAGGTTGATTTCTTTTCGATCGGGACAAACGATCTGACACAATATACACTTGCAATCGACAGGCAGAATCCGAAACTGGATAATATTTATGATTCACACCATGAAGCAGTCCTTCGGATGTTAAAAATGGTTGTGGATAACGGACATAAGGAAGGATGCTGGGTTGGCATCTGCGGTGAGCTTGGCGCGGATGAAACGCTCACAGAGACATTCCTCCGGATGGGATTTGACGAGCTTTCCGTATCACCGTCCATGATCCTTCGGATCAGGGATAAGATCAGGAATACGGATTTGTCAGTGAAATAAAAGTGCATCAGGGATCTGCAGCGTATGATTCGCATGCAGATCCTTTTTTGCAGGATAACGCTATAAGGTGTCGGCATGATTGTCAGTTGTGCGGTGAAATGGGCATATACAGCAGAAACGCTGCTGTTATGCTTATTTTTTTGTGTGATTTTGGGCATAATCACAAGGTTTTTCCTGTATATGGAAAATGAGGAGCCGGATAAAAAGAATACATGGTATAATGTTGGTATGATATGGGAATTAATTATGTAAGACAGAAAGGCGCAAAATGCGGATTCTGATCAAAACAACGGTAAACAGGATTTTTACAGTCACCGGACATAAAACAGGAGGCACACATGAGCAATTACTTACTGATCAAACAGGGAACGATCCACAACGCCATAGAGGAAGAGCCATTTGTGGCAGATATTTTAGTGGAGAATGGAAAAATAAAAAAGATCGCACCGGTCTTAGAGGGGAAGATCATCAATGACGCGGATGTGATCGATGCAACCGGGATCGATGTTTATCCGGGATTTGTGGATGCGCACTGTCACATGGGATTAGACGGGTATGCGACCGGATTTGCCGGCGAGGATTATAACGAATCAGGGGATCCTGTGACACCGCAGCTCTCCGCGGTGGATGCAGTCAATCCGCAGGATGAGACTTTCCAGATGGCACGCGAAGGCGGTGTGACCTGTGTGTGCACCGGACCGGGAAGCTCAAATGTCATTGGCGGAACATTCTGCGCCATCAAGACTTACGGAAAGCGTGTGGATGACATGTTAGTCAAAGAAAAAACAGCCATGAAGATCGCTTTCGGTGAGAATCCGAAAAACTGTTATAAGGAAAAAGGTGTTTATTCGAGAATGTCTGTTGCCGCGAAGCTGCGGGAGGCACTCACAAAGGCAAAAATATATGACACAAAATTACACGCTGCCGGCTGTCCGGAGGGCTGGAATGAACTTGAGATGGAACAGGCACAGGAACAAGTGATGGACGATTCGCAGAAAACAGACGCGGATAGGAAGGTGGATTTTTCAAAGATGCCTGCTTACGATGCAAAAATGGAGGCGCTTCTTCCAGTTATCCGCGGCGAGATGCCGTTAAAAGCCCATGCGCACCGCGCCGATGATATCTACACCGCAATCCGCATTGCAAAGGAATTTCATGTGGATCTTCGGATTGATCATACAACGGACGGAGCATTGATCGCAGATGATCTTGCAAAGGAAGGATTTCCGGTTGCGGTTGGACCGTCTTTTGGACATGCAACCAAATATGAACTGCGCCACAAAGGATTTCATACCCCTGCGGCACTTGCAAAAGCGGGATGTCAGGTTTCTATCATTACGGATTCCCCGGTGATCGAGGAGCGCTATCTGGCACTTTGCGCAGGAAGGGCGGTATTTAACGGGTTAAGTGAATTTGATGCGTTAAAGGCAATCACGATCAATGCAGCGAAACATATCGGAATCGAAGACCGTGTCGGAAGTATTGAGGCGGGAAAGGATGCGGATTTCGTGTTGACGGGGGAAAATCCATTTGCTGTGGATACTCATATTTTGTATACGATCATTGATGGAAATGTGGTGTACGAGGGCGGGGAAGCATAAACGGATTGTGAAAGTGCACTATTGTATAATTCTTCCATGTCTGATATGATGATGCAATAACTATAGTACCAGATATAAGGTACAATCGCGGGAGGATACCATGATAAAAAGAAAATATTGGACGAAAAAAGTATTGCCGGTTATGATGTGTGCAGCGCTTTTGATGACGAACCCGGTGTCTGCCGAAGCAGCAACAGCGGCAGAGCGCAATGCATATCAGGCAGTTTTTGATGCAGATTATTACCGCAGTGCATATCCGGATGTAGCCGCTGCTTTTGGCAATAATAAAGCAGCACTTTTTAATCATTTTGTAAATTACGGATTAAGAGAAGGAAGAAGCTGTTCTGCGGATTTCAATCCACAGGCATACCGGGCAAAATACGCAGATCTGCAGCAGGCATTTGGTGACGACATGGCAGCATATTGCCGCCATTATGTGACATGTGGTAAGGCAGAGGGAAGAGACGGAGGCGGAACAGGAAGCGCATCCGCTGCTACTGTTACTGATGCAGCTACAACGGATACTGCCACGGTACAGGGCAATGTGATCGGTACCTGTACAACAGAATATGATGCGACAGTTCCGAGAGCTGTTAACGTAGAGCTGGCAGCAGCCCGCATCAATGGTGTTGTAGTACAGCCGGGAAAATCATTTTCCTTTAGCTCGACTATTCTGCCGCGTACATCAGCGAACGGTTATGTTGTAGCACCGATCTATATCAGTGGAACGGTCGGCACGGGAACCGGTGGAGGTGTGTGCCAGGTATCATCGACACTTTACGCTGCAATGTTGCATGCAGGTCTTCCTGCAACCGAGCGTTATCCGCATTCACTGCCGGTAATATATCTTCCGGCAGGATATGATGCAGCGATCGCAGGAACGAGCAAAGACCTTAAGTTTACCAATACTTTTTCACAACCGCTTCTGATCCAGGCATCTGCATCGGGTGGAGTATTGACGGTAACACTTTCATTACAATAGAGGACACAAGCAAATTAAATCCTTACAAAGTCTGTTGTATTTACAGACAATGTAGGGATTTTTTTGATATAATTGGGAAAAACAGAATATATGTTCGATAATCATTGCTTTTTTTCGAGGTATAAAGTATAATAAAAAGACAAGATGGAGGAGATCGTATGCTGAAAGAGATAATGAAAAATACAATTGAATATGTAAATTCTTTTCCTAAAAAAGAAAGAAAGAGCTACGGTCAGTTTTTTACTCCGATACAGACGGCAGAGTATATGGCATCGCTTATAAGAACGGAATCTGAAAAGGTTAAAATACTCGATCCAGGTGCCGGGAATGGTCTGTTGACAGCAGCAGTGGTAGAGCATTTAATTGCACGAGGAACAGCACGGGAAATTTCTGTAGTATTATATGAGAACGACAAAAATATACAGTCATTGTTAAAAAAGAATATAGAAATAATAAGTAGTTATTGCAGCCAAAAACAGGTAAAATTATTTATAAAGACCCAGAAAGAAAATTTTATTGTTGACAATCAGAAATATTGGGAGATGCAGAAAAGCAAAGGATTATTTGACATTGTGATCAGCAATCCTCCATATTTGAAAATTCGCAAGGAGGCCGCAGAGTCCGTGTGTATGAGTGAAATAGTGCATGGTCAGCCTAATATGTATTTCCTGTTTATGGCTATGGCAGTTAAAATGCTGAGGACAAATGGAGAGTTTGTATTTATTACGCCAAGATCCTGGACATCAGGGACATATTTTAAAAGTTTCAGAAGCTATTTTATGGATAGTATGGATATTCAGCGTGTACATTTGTTTGAATCTCGAAATAGCGTATTCAAAGGGAAAGAGGGACATAGTGATGATATCTTGCAGGAAACAATGATTACTTATGGAAAGAAATCGAAAAGTCAGTCTCGGAATATTATCATTGCGATTAGTCAGAATGCGCAGGATTTAGGCAAAGTAAAAGAAATTCAGGTAGAGAGTGGAAATTGTTTGCCAGAAGGAAAAGAGCATTATTTTGTACTTCCATCAGATGAAGAAGATTTAAAGGTATTAAACTATATGAAGAAAATGCCTAATACGGTCGAAGAGGCGGGCTTTCGATTTAAAACGGGACAGGTAGTAGAATTTCGTAATAAGGAGTATATAGCGTGGGAGAAAAAAGAGTCTACAATTCCATTGCTTCATTCATGTAATGTATTAGAAGGAAGAATAGTATTTCCTGCTCAGACAGAGAAACCACAGTATTTTGTAGTAAAAGATGAATCTAAGAAGAATGTGATGGAAAATCAGAATACAGTTTTTTTAAAGAGAGCGACGGCAAAAGAAGAAAAACGCAGACTACAGCCAGCCTTGCATTTAGCAGATGCTTTTGCATATAAACAATTTACCGCAGAAAATCATTTAAATTATTTAATTAAAGTAGGAGAACGGATTAGTCTTTGTGAGGTATATGGGTTTTATACGTTATTGTCTTCTGATATATGGGAACGTTATTATCGGATGTTAAATGGCAGCACACAGGTAAATTCGGCAGAATTAAATACAATGCCGATTCCGGCAAAGGATGTACTACAGAAAATAGGAAAAACTGCAATGAGAGAATGGAAAAAACAGGGTGATTATTTTACCAGAGATAATATGTTATCCAGCGATGAAATTTTAAGGCAATGTATTGGATAGAGCAGAAGAAAAAGGAGCTTTAAATGAAAGAATACCCTTACAGAAAGATGAATGAAATGCGCGAAATACTTGAAGTATTGCAGATGCCTTCAAAATTGAAAAATACACGGACTATTCTGACTTTACTGGCTGTTGCACGTGTAAAAGAAAAATCAAAATGGTCTCAGGTAGAGGAAAGTTATGCCAGAACACATGATATGATTGTGTTCATGAATGAATATTATCCTAATAAAGGTGGAACAGATTTAAAGCGTGGTGGTTATAGTGAAAATTCCCGTGAGACAATTAGAGATGATTCTGTTTCACCTTTGTGCAGTATGGCAGTTATGGAACATAATGGTGCTAAATCCCAGAGTGAGAAAAGCAGTTATCGTTTGACGAAAGAGTTTGCAACTCTGTTAAGAGCGTACGGAACAGAAAATTGGGAAGAGGAACTTTGCTATTATTGTGAGACACATCAGACTTACGAGGAGAAATATTCTCAAATAAGACAAGTAGATAAAGGGCTGTCAGTGTTATATAATGGGGAACAGTTTCATCTGAAAAGATCGGCTCATAATAAGCTTCAAGCAGCAATCTTAGAAGAGTTTGTCCCTATATTTGTACCAGGTGCAAAATTATTATATATTGGTGATACAAAGAAGCGGGAATTGGTCAAAGACGTTGAGTTTTTAAATGAGTTGAACATAACAGTTTTGGAACATGCAATGCTTCCGGATCTGATATTATACCAGGAAGAAAAGAAATGGCTGCTTTTTATAGAGGCATATACGTCAACAGGAGAACTTACGATAGAACGTGTATCCAAAATTAAGGAATATTGTAAAGATTGTCCGAAAGATATAGAAATTATTTTTGTGACGGCATTCCAGACAATGAAGAAATGCCAACAAAAATTTTTATCAATTGCATGGGATACGGAAATATGGGTGGCAGAAGAACCGACACATATGATTCATAAAAATGGAAATAAATTTTTAGACGCACATTCAAATACTATATCAAAAAATAAGTAGAAGAGAGAATTTATGCGGATTTTAGTAGTAAACGATGATGGAATTAAAGCACCGGGCATAAAGCGTCTTGTGCAGATGGCAGCAGGACTTGGCGAAGTATGGGTGGTGGCTCCGGCAGCACAGTGCAGTGCCATGTCACACCGGATCACCGTGCGTGGCGATTTAGAGGTAAAACCGTATGATTTTCCGACCACAGGTGTGACGGCGTACAGTGTGGGGGGAACCCCGGCAGACTGTGTGAAAGTGGCACTTGGATGTCTGATGACAGAAAAACCGGATATCGTATTTTCCGGGATCAATGCAGGCTATAACGTTGGACGGGATATCTTATATTCCGGTACGATCGGAGCGGCGATGGAGGCTCTCTGCTGGGGTGTCCCGGCGATCGCATTTTCCGTTGCGGAGGAAGATGAGTGTGAGGTTTTAAATACATATTTAGAACCGGTTGCAAAAGAACTGATCTCCAAAACATTACCGCAAAATGAGATCTGGAACGTCAATTTCCCGGGATGCACTTTAGAGGAATACAAAGGAATCCTGTGGGATCGTATCCCGGATCAGAACCAGTATTACCGGGATAACTACAAGAGAACGGACAGACCGGACGGAAGCTGTATTTTTTCAGCGGCAGGGCTGCCGGAAACGGAAGCAGCGGATGGAACGGATGCGGGAGCAGTTCTTTCCAATTACATATCCATCGGAACAATCAAAAATATGATCATATAAAAAAGGAAAAAACAGGTTTGTTTTTCAGTAAACGGGAGAATATTTATCAGCAGAATTAATGATTTTTATTAACGTACCTGATAAATATTCTCTCTTTTGTATAAACTGGGTAAAATTTTAGTAAAACTTTACTAAAGCTATTGAAATCTGCAAAATCGTGAAATATAATGCAGAAGAAAGGCGTGATTATATGGCAACAATCAAAGAGATTGCCAAGCTGGCACATGTGTCGGCGGCAACGGTGTCGAGAGTGTTGAATCAGGATGAGACATTATCTGTGACACCTGAGGTAAAAAACCAGATAATTAAGATCGCTCATGAGTTGAAATATGTCCCGCCTAAGATGCGTCATGCCAAACGAGACAGACAGATCGTCATCGGAGTTGCGGACTGGCATATCGTAAGAAGAGACAGACCGGATGTGAGCATTACATCGGAGGATATCTTATCCGGAAGTATTGCGCAGAAAGCAGATATCGCCTTTTTACGTCTGATTTATGGAGAAGTAAAACAGGTGGACGGTATCATTGCATTTGGCTTGTTCTCGGAAGTGGAAGTTGACTTTTTGCGGTCACTGAGCACGGAGATTCTGTTTGTTAATTCAGATAAGAAGGATTATGAATTTGATCAGATCCTCATGGATTATGAGCAGGGATTAAACGATATGGTGCATTATCTGATGGACGAGAAAGAGTATCGCAGCATTGGTTATATTGGCGGTATCTATGAAGATGATATGGTGCGTATCGGAGTGCGTCGTCTGAATGGATTAAAGCAGATCCTGCAAAAAAAAGACTGTTATCGGGAAGACTATTTTAAGGTTGGAGAGATCAGTCATGAAAATGGGTATACACTCACAAAGGAAATGCTTTTGACGAAGGATGTGCCGGAAGTTCTTATTTTAGGAAACGATGAGGTCGCAGAAGGGGCATTAGAGGCGATCAAAGAGTTAAAATTCCGGATCCCCAAAGATGTTGCGGTTGTAGTTTACCGCGATATTGAGACGCTGTCGACAAAATACCCGACGTATACAAGTCTTCGCATGCTGCCGGATATCGTATGGACGACTGCCATAAAGCTTCTTTTGGAGCGGATCTTAGATGGCAGGAAAGATACGATGAAGGTATATCTGCCAACAAAGCTTGAACTTGGAGACAGTGCCTGATCATTGGCTGGACAATTCATGAAAAGAGCAACAACAAAAGTGTGCACGCCTGCATGGGAATGGATGCAGGAGAGAGAGGAGAACATTTCATTATGAAGAAAAAAATTGCTATGTTACTTGCAGCAGCATTATGCATGGGTACATTTGCAGGATGTGGAAACAGCACATCAAACAACAGCAGCGCAGCAGACAACAATACGACAAATAATACGGCAGCTGCAACAGAAAGTTCTGACGTGACAGCTTCTGCTGATAACGTAAAGATCGATACGTTAAACGTATATTTCGTTCCATCCAGAGATCCGGATGAGATCGTAACTGCAACAGAGCCGCTTGCAAATTTAATGCAGACAGAGTTAGCAGGCTTAGGATATGATATCGGAGAAGTAAAGATTACCGTTGGTACAACTTTTGAGGCAGTAGGTGAGGCACTTGCAGCAGGAACTGCTGATGTTGGATTTATTCCGGGTGGTACCTATGTACTTTATGATGATGGAGCAGATGTGATCTTAACAGCAACCAGAGATGGTTTAAATAAAGATTCGGACAACCCTGCAGACTGGAATGACGGACAGCCTACAGAAGGTACTGACAAACAGGCAGTTTCTTACCGTGCATTATTCATCGCAGGTCCTTCTGACAAAGGACAGGAACTTGCTGATAAAGTTAACTCCGGCGAAGAACTTACCTGGGATGATTTAAACGGCGCAAACTGGAGCGTTATGTCCTCCTCCTCACCGGCAGGTTACATTTACCCGGCTTTATGGTTACAGGACAGATACCAGAAAGGTATTACAGATCTTTCTTCTGCAGTACAGTCTGATTCCTACGCAAGTGCATTTGCAAGACTTGCTTCCGGACAGATCGACGTACTTGTAACTTATGCAGATGCAAGACGTGACTATGAAGAAAGCTGGACAAGTGAATTTGGTCGTACAAAATCTATCTGGGAAGAGACAAATGTTATCGGTGTAACAGATCCGATCTACAATGATACAGTCTGTGTCAGCAAGACATCTCCGATCATGGATGACGGCTTAAAATCAGCAATCCAGACAGCACTCATCAATATCGGTAACACAGAGGAAGGTAAGGCAGTTATCTCTATCTACAGCCACAACGGATATGAGCCGGCACAGTCTTCTGATTATGATAAAGAGAGAGAAGCACAGAAACTGATCCAGGAATTAAGTGCAGCAAACTAATCGTTACTGGAACGTCTGACAGGGAGTGGACAGTAACAACGAAATAATAACAGGCAGTATGACGGGCAGCAGGAGGGCTGCTGCAGAGCCGGGAAACCGGCTTTGCGGCAGCCTTTCAATGAGTATACACCTATAAAAAACACACACCATAAAAACAGCAGGTAAAAGAAAGGTTTGGTTTAAATTTATGATCGAGTTTAAGGACGTATCGAAGGTATATCCGAACGGGGTAGTGGGACTGGATAATGTCAATTTAAAGATCGAACAGGGTGAATTTGTAGCGATCATCGGTCTTTCCGGTGCAGGAAAGTCCACGTTACTGCGGACGATCAACCGTATGCATGACATCACATCAGGAACTCTGACGGTGGATGGATTAGAGGTTAAAAACTTAAAAGGAAAAGAGCTTCGTACTTTCCGCAGAAAGATCGGAATGATCTTCCAGTCATTCAATCTTGTCACACGAACAACAGTAATCCGTAACGTATTGATGGCAAAAGTGCCGGAAATGCCTTTCTGGAGAGTTCTGCTTGGTGTGTTTAAAAAGGAAGACAAAATGCAGGCACTTGAGAGCCTGGATAAAGTCGGTATTCTGGATAAAGCATATATCCGTGCAGATCAGCTTTCCGGTGGTCAGCAGCAGCGTGTTGCCTTAGCACGTACACTTGCGCAGAATCCGGAGATTATCTTAGCAGATGAGCCGGTTGCAGCACTTGATCCGGTAACGGCAAAACAGGTTATGAGTGATTTCAGAAAGATCAATCAGGATATGAACATTTCAATCCTGATCAACATCCATCATGTGGAATTAGCACTCGAATATGCAGACCGCATCATCGGAATCCGTGCCGGAAAGATCGTCTATGACGGACCTTCCGAGAATGTGACACAGGACGTGTTAAACACAATTTACGAAGGAAAGATTCCGGAGAAAACGGAGGAAGCGTAATGGGATTGTACGATAAAATATTTAAACCGAAAAAACTTGTGCTTGCAAACGGCAAAGTTGTGGAAGAAAAATGTTCCCGCGCGCCGCTCATTATTATTCTGATCGTGATCGCAACATGGATCTCTGTGAAAGTTACAGGTTTTTCCATGACAACACTTGTGACGAGAATACGGTTTTTCTTTGACATTTTAGCGCAGATGTTCCCGCCGAAAGCCGGCTACATCTCAAGTATCTGGGGACCACTTTTTGATACGATCAAAATGTCTCTGCTCGGCTCTTTTGTGGGTGGTGTGCTTGCGATCCCTTTTGCAATTTTAGCATCCAGCAACCTGATCAAAAATAAAGTTGTGATCGGTGTGGTCCGCGTATTTTTAAGTATCGTGCGTACGATTCCGACGCTGGTTGCAGCCCTGATCGCAACCTATATCTGGGGACTTGGCACCATGGCAGGTACCTTTGCAATCGCAGTATTTACTTTTGCTTATGTCGGAAAACAGTTATACGAGATGATCGAGACGGTCGACATGGGAGCTTATGAGGCAATGGAAGCCATGGGTGCAGGAAAGGCGTACTCCTTTATTTCTGCGATCATGCCGCAGGTACTGCCGGCATATATGTCAGTCTGTTTATTCTGCTTTGAGGGAAATGTCCGCTATGCAGCGATCTTAGGTTACGTTGGAGCCGGCGGACTCGGTCTGATCTTAAATGAAAAGATCGGCTGGCGTGAGTATGACAGTGTTGGAATGATCCTGATCGTTCTGTTTGGTACAGTTCTTATTATTGAAGCAATCAGCCATTATATCAGAAAGAAATTAACGTAGGAGGAACCGGCAAAATGAATGAATCAATCAAAAAAATGTACGAGCAGGAACCAAAGACCTGGTACGCAAAGATCATTGTGGCTTTGATTGTTGCAGCGCTTCTTGCATGGTCACTTTCTACGGTTCAGTCCACCGGATCAAACGGAAGCGGACTTTCCGTCGCAGGAAAGATCATCAGTGGTATTTTCCATCCAGACACCGGATTATTGTTTGACCTTTCTACATCCGGAGTGGCATATCTGTTACTGGAAACAATGTGTATCGCATTCTTAGGAACGATCGTTGGTGCTGTATTATCAATCCCGCTTTCTTTCCTTGCGGCAGCAAATCTGATGCCGAAGCCGGTTGCACTGATCTTCCGTGTATTTATCATGGCAATCCGTACGATTCCGGCATTTGTATACGGACTTATGTTTATCCGTGTGACAGGACCTGGACCATTCGCCGGACTGCTTACCATGTCACTTTGTTCGATCGGTATGATCAGTAAAATGTTTATCGAGAGCATTGAGGATCTGGATACTAAGATCCTGGAATCCTTAGATGCAGCAGGATGTACGATGTTCCAGAAGATCCGTTACGGTATCTTATCCCAGTTGTTCCCGGATTTTATGTCTACTTTGATCTATCGTTTTGACATGAACTTAAGAGATGCGACTGTACTTGGTCTGGTTGGTGCCGGTGGTATCGGTGCACCGCTTATCTTTGCGATGAGTGCATACAAATGGAATCAGGTAGGAGCAATTCTTGCCGGACTGATCGTACTGATCTTAATTATTGAAGTTATCTCATCAAAGATCCGTACAAAATTAGCGAGGGGTTAGTAGTGCGAAAAATCCATATATGAAAGATTTTACGCACACAAATTTGAGTCGCATACTCAAATTTGCAGGTTATTGAAAGGGATAAAACATGCAGCAGAAAAAGTTAAAAGTTTATTTTACCTCAGATGTGCACGGATATTTTTATCCGACGACTTATGGGGATATGGATGTAAAACCGGTAGGACTTTTTGGCTGTGCGGCAGATTTTAACAAGGATGATGAGACACTCATCATAGATGGCGGAGATATTTTACAAGGCTCCGCCTTTGCTTATTACTGCCGTCAGGTTGCAAACTCTCCGGAAGTGATCGCAGATATTATGAACGACTGCGGATACGATTATTATACACTTGGCAATCATGACTTTAATTACGGGCTTGAATATCAGGCAGCATACCGCAGCCGGAACAACGGTGTATGCGTCTGTCAGAATATTACGGATGAAGCGGGAAACACATTGTTCCCGTGGAAACTCCATACGATGAAAAACGGACTGCGTGTCGGTATCGTGGGTATTGTGACCGATTATGTTAATATCTGGGAAAAAGAAGAAAATTTAAAAGGAATTCACATCACGGATCCTTTTGAGGCAGCAAAAAATGCACTTGCGCAGATGAAAGAACAGACAGACCTTACGATCTGCATCTATCACGGCGGTTTTGAGTGCGACTTAGAGAGCGGAGAGACATTGTCCCAGACGACTGAAAATGTCGGATACCGTATCTGTAAGGAACTGGATTTTGATATTTTACTGACCGGACATCAGCATATGTCCGTGCCGGGAAGGGATATATCCGGTACTTATACGGTACAGCCTTGTGATAATGCGAAGGAGTATCAGTATCTGGAGGTTACGATGACAGATCATGAAAAAAGTATCCGCTCCGAACTGCGTCAGTCAGACGCGGCAAAGGGAACGGTGCTTGCGGACAAGTACCGTTCCACAGAAAATGCGGTGCAGGCATGGCTGAACCAGCCGATCGGTCATTTAAGCCGCGCGATCCTGCCGGAAGAGAAAGTGAAAATGGCATTGTACGGCTCACCGATCGCTGACTTTTTAAACCGCATCCAGCTTCATTTTTCCGGGGCAATGCTCTCATCGGTCGGTCTGGCAAATGAGATCGCCGGATTCCGCAGTGAAGTGAGCACGCGCGATATTATTGCGACATATCCATATCCGAATACACTCGTGGTCTGTGAGATCACCGGAAAACAGTTAAAGACCGTGATGGAGCGCAGTGCGGAATATTTTGCTTATGATAAGGATGGAAATGTCTGTGTTTCCGACAGTTTTCTGATTCCGAAAGTCGAGCACTATAATTACGACTACTATATGGGTGTGGATTTTAAGATCAACCCGGAGAATCCAATCGGCAGCCGGATCGAGGGATTGTCAAAGGACGGAAAACCGGTTCTTGATGATGATAAATTTACGATCTGTCTCAACAATTACCGTTACAGCGGTGCCGGTGGATATGATGTTTACACGGAGTGCCCGCTGGTCAAAGAAATCAATGTGGAGATGGTGGAACTGATCATGGATTATTTCCACGAATATCCATATATTGAGGTGTGATGTACGAAAGAATAAACTTGACAGAATGCATTCTATGAAATAAAATCAAAGAAACGCATTGAAGAGAAGAGTACTGATCGGAAATTTTAAAGAGAGAGATACATTTTGGTGTGAGTATCTTAAAATGGAACTTCAGGAAGACCATCTCTGAGCGGCCCTAATCCGGTCCGGTGATTCCGTTATCATCAAAATGAGTGATTTTCCACATGGAGATAAACGGGGTGGAACCGCGGATAAAAATGTTTATTCGTCCCTTATACAGATAAGTTGTCTGTATAAGGGACTTTTTAGTTTAGGAAAAGGAGATTAATCATGGTAGATTTTAAAGAAGACGAGAGACTGAATACGCTCAACCATTCCTGTGCACATGTGATGGCACAGGCAGTAAAACACTTATATCCGAACGCAAAGTTCTGGGTAGGACCTGTTGTAAAAGAAGGATTTTATTATGATATCGATCTTGGCGATACCGCAGTCAATGATGATGTGATCGCAGCGATCGAGAAAGAAATGAAAAAAGTCTGCAAAGAAGGTAAAAAGATTTACAGACGTGAGATCTCAAAAGCAGAAGCGTTAGAGCTTTTTAAAGATGATGAGTACAAACTTGACCTAATCGATGGTTTAGAGGATGGAAATATTTCCGTATACGATCAGGGCGATTTCACGGATCTCTGCCGTGGACCGCATGTTGACAATACTAAATTATGTAAAAACTTTAAACTGATCAAATATTCCGGTGTTTACTGGAAAGGTGATGCAAATAATCATGTAATGCAGCGTATCTACGGTGTATGTTTCCCGACCGCAGAAGAGTTAGAGGAGCATTTAAAACTCTTAGAGGAAGCGAAAGACCGTGACCACAGAAAGATCGGCAAAGAGATGCACCTGTTCATGTCCGATGATCTGGTTGGACGTGGACTTCCGATGTTTCTTCCAAAGGGATATACCGTATGGCAGGAGCTTGAAAATTATATCAAAGCAAAAGAGCGCAAACTTGGTTATCTGCATGTTATGACACCTTGTGTCGGTACGGTAAATCTGTACAAGACTTCCGGTCACTGGGATCACTACAAAGAGAACATGTTCCCGGCAATGGAAGTTGAGGGAGAGTCTTTCGTACTCCGCCCGATGAACTGCCCGCATCACATGATGATCTACGCAAACAGAATGCATTCCTATAAAGATCTTCCGATCCGTATCGGTGAGATCGCACACGACTTCCGTTTTGAGGCAAGTGGTACTTTAAAGGGTATCGAGAGAGGAAGACATTTCTGCCAGAATGATGCACATTTATTTGTAACACCGGAGCAGATCGAATCAGAGTTTGCAAAAGTGGTTGAGCTGATCTTTGATACTTACAAAGATTTCAATATCACAGATTACCGCTGTGTACTCTCCCTAAGAGATCCGGAAGATAAAGTAAAATATCATGATGATGATGAGATGTGGAACAACGCAGAGAACGCACTCCGCAAAGTACTTGATGATATCGGTATTGAGTATACAGAGGAGATCGGTGAGGCTGCTTTCTACGGACCGAAACTGGATGTAAACGTAAAACCGGCGATCGGTAATGAGTATACACTTTCCACCTGCCAGTTAGACTTCTGTCTGCCGGCAAAATTCAATCTGTCCTATATTGACAGTGACGGAACAAAGAAAACGCCGGTCGTTTTACACAGAGCGATCCTTGGTTCCCTCGACCGTTTCATGGCATATATTTTAGAGGAAACAAAAGGAAACCTGCCGTTATGGTTAGCTCCGGTTCAGGCTAAGATCCTTCCGGTAAAAAATGAGGATGAGGAACTTAACGCATACTCACATGACTTATACAAATATCTCGATGATAACGGAATCCGTGTTGAGATCGATGAGAGAAACGAGAAACTCGGCTACCGTATCCGTGAAGCACAGATGGAGAAAGTGCCGTATCTGTTAGTACTTGGTAAGAACGAAGCAGCTGACGGAACCGTAAGTTACAGACTGCATGGAGAGCAGAATTCCACCACAGTTTCCAGGGAAGATTTCCTTGCACTGTTAAAAGAGGATATCCGCACAAAGAAGATCAATCCTGCAGCATTAAAATAAACAGAAATATGAAAATGCGGTGTGTCCGGCAGGATATGCCGTATTTTTTTAAATTCATAGGAAATTACGTCCTATGAATTTAAAAATTCATGACTGGAATACACCAGACAGGAAACAAAAGCCTGATAAATTGTCAAAGATGTATATTGCAATCAAAATTAAATGATAGTAGAATGAAACCAATATAGGACCGTTTATGAGAATAAATCAGAAAGAACAAAGGAGGATATTGATGTGACCCTAAGTGGAAAAGTATCATTAAAGGTAAAAATGACGATTCTGATTATTGAGATTTTAATAATCGGATTATATGGAGTAGTTGTCGGAGCTAAAAATATGGGTGCTATCCGTAATGATGCGATCGCCAGCATGGAAGAATATGTAAGTGAGGAACATCCGGAATATTCCCAGGAAGAAATACAACAGGAACTGCAGCCGATATTGCAGAAAATGCAGCAGGAAAAGAAAGCAAAACAGGATCAGTTTTTCTATTTTATGGTTATTATGTGTATACTCACGGATATATGGGTACTGTATCTTACATTCGACATTACATCGGGCGTCAAAAGATCTGCGCTGTTTGCAAAAAAAATGGGACAGGGCGATTTTACGCAGCGTGTGGAGGAAAAATACCTGAAACGTGAAGATGAGATCGGTATTCTGGCACGCAGCATCCGTGACATTCATCACAATATGAGACATCTGATCGGCTATGTACAGCGCGAAGCGGATACATTGGATGAAACGGTTGGAACAGCAGAGACGGCACTGGCAAAACTTGCGGACGAGATCGACAGTGTATCCGGTATCACGCAGGAACTTGCAGCCGGAAATCAGGAGACCGCAGCAGCTGCACAGGAAGTGAATACGATGTCCGGAGAGATTGAGGAAGCTGCAAAAGGAATTGCAGAGCATGCGCAGGAGGGAAACGGAAAAGTTGACGAGATCCATACCAGAGCGGCTGATACGAAACAAAAAATCAGTGCAGGCCGTGCAAATATCAGGAAAGTGCATGGGGAAATCAATGAGAGCTTATCGGAAGCACTGGAAAATGCAAAAGTCGTGGAGCAGATCGGTGTTCTTGCGGAGTCCATCATGGGAATCACTTCGCAGACAAATCTGCTGGCTTTGAATGCATCAATTGAAGCCGCAAGAGCCGGAGAGGCGGGAAAAGGATTTGCAGTTGTTGCAGATGAGATCCGTAATCTTGCGGAGCAGTCGGCGAGCACGGTCGGGAATATCCAGGAAGTGACAGAGCGTGTCCAGACAGCAGTTGCAAGACTGACCACAGATGCAAAACGTCTGTTAGAGTTTGTGGGAGGAGACGTCACGGAGAGTTTTAATGATTTTGAAAAAATGGCAGATAATTATAATGAAGATGCAAACTATGTTGAAGAACTTGTAACGGATTTCAGTGCGGCATCCGAACAGCTTTTAGCTTCAGTCAGCGGAGTGGTTGCAAATATACAGGAGGTAACGAAAGCTGCGAATGATGGTGCGGCAAGTACCGGAAGCATTGCAGAGCGTGTTACCAATGTTGACAGACAGGCAGAAGATATGCGTGTACTGATGAAACAGACGCAGGAAGCATCTTTGATGCTGCGGAAGGACACAAAGAAATTTACGGTTGCATAGACAGGATCAATCTATTGTAAAAAATATTTTGGATAAAGTGAAAATTAGGACTGCACCACCATTTACTAATTTTAAAAGTTCAAGTAAAATATAAGTAAAATTATGCTTTGTAAAACAGGGAGACTTATATGTTACGGGAAAAGATTAAAAATTGGAAAATGGGACTGGCTGCAGTCCTTGTTTTTGTTCTGGTTTTGGGAATGACGGGGATGTCCGGCAATGTGAAGGCGGCAGACCAGACGGACTTGAAAACAATAGATATCATGTTCGTGCATGACACACATTCTCATCTGAACAGCTTTTCAACGGTAGTAGATGAAAAACAGGAAATGATCGGCGGGTTTGCAAGGATTAAGACACTGATCGATGAACAGAAAGAAAAAGATCCGGATACACTGGTGGTGGATGGCGGAGATTTTTCCATGGGAACGCTGGTGCAGACCGTTTTTGAGACACAGGCGGCAGAGATTCGGATGTTAGGGGCACTGGGCTGTGAGGCGACAACACTTGGCAACCATGAATTTGATTATCGTTCAAAGGGGCTTGCTAAGATGCTTGAAACCGCGGCGGAAAGCGGAGATACCGTGCCGGAGCTTCTTGTCTGTAATATCAACTGGGATGCCATGGAACAGCAGGGATTCTCAGAAGGACAGCAGCAGATCCGTGATGCATTTACGGAATACGGTGTGAAAGATTATGTGATGGTGCAAAAGGGCGATGTCCGGGTGGCACTGCTTGGCGTATTCGGAAAAGATGCACTGGCATGTGCACCGACCTGCGAACTGCAGTTTACGGATCCGGTGGAAGCAGTAAAAAAGACCGTAGCTGAAATTAAGAAAAACGAAGATGCGGATATTATCGTCTGTCTTTCCCATAGTGGAACTTCAGAGGATGAGTCAAAGTCAGAAGATGAGATTCTTGCGAAAAAAGTGCCGGATCTGGATGTGATCGTCAGCGCACATACGCATACGAAACTGGATGAGCCGATTGTGCATGGGGATACTTATATCGTTTCCGCAGGTGAGTACGGCAAGTATTTAGGTTCCTTATCCTTAGAACAAAAGGATGATGGCCGATGGAACATGAAAGAATATAAACTTACTCCAATCGAGACGGACATTGCAGAGAATGCTGCTACACAGGAAGAAATCAATTCTTTTATGGCGACGGTGGATACCGATTATCTGGCACAGTTTGGGTTTACGAGAGAACAGGTACTTGCGGAAAATGATGTAGCATTTGACAGCCTGGAGGATCTCTACAACATCCATACCGAGCATAATCTGGGGGATCTCATCGCAGATGCCTATGCTTATGCGGTCACAAACAGTACGGATTATAATGGCACTCCCGTGGATGTGGCAATCGCGCCGAGTGGAACGATCCGTGACACCTACACAAAGGGAAATATTACAGTAGAAGATGTTTTCAATTCATTTTCACTTGGAATCGGTGCAGACGGTGTGCCGGGTTATCCGCTGATCGAGGCATATCTGACAGGAAAAGAGTTAAAAACCGTGGCAGAGATCGACGCATCCGTGTCGGATCTGATGACATCCGCACGTTTGTATATGTACGGCCTGCAGTTTACTTATAATCCGCACCGTATGATCTTAAACCGTGTTACCGACGTGTATCTGCTGGATGCAGATGGCAATCGCAGGGAGTTAGAGGACGATAAATTGTATCGCGTGGTGGCAGATCTTTACAGTGGGCAGATGCTGTCTGCGGTGACGAAAACATCGTATGGACTGTTGTCTGTTGTGCCGAAAAAGGCAGACGGAACACCGATTGAAAATTTTGAAGATGTGATTTTGACAGATAATGGCGGGGAATTAAAGGCATGGACGGCGATCGCACATTATATGGAGTCGTTCCCGGATGAAAATGGAGATGGAATTGCGGATATTCCACAATATTATGCCGGATTGCATGAAAGAAAAGTGGTAGATGATTCGGCCAATCTCATAAAATTAATAAAAAATCCGAACAAATATGCCGTCATGATCGCAGGAATAGTATTGATCGCTATTTTACTGGTTGTTTTGCTGATACGGTTAGTGTTAAAATTAGTAAAATACCAGACAGGAAAAAGACGCAGCGGAAGTAAAGCAGGAGAATAACCATGAGCGCGCAGGACAAAACGGAAGAAATTTTAAGACAAATGCATATATTGCTTGCAGGCAGTGAAGCTTATGACAGTATTGGCAGTAAAATTATCCTTGATAAAAAAAGAATGTTAGAGCTGCTTGCAGAGCTAAATAAGGCCATTTACGCGATGCTGGATGAGTATGAACTGACAACGCGGGGCAAGGAGCGTGCAAGACGTGAGGCGGCAAAAATCGGAGAAGATATCTTAAAAGATGCCAGCGGGAAAGCGGAGGATGTGTATGCTGCGTCTGTTATGTATACCAATGAGGCACTGCGGCATGTACAGGAAATCATGCAGAGGGCAACGGATGCCATGCAGGAGATTTATAAGGATGCCAATGAAAAACTTCAGAAAGAAAAAGATGTTGTAAGGAGAGACCAGTCAGACCTGAAAGGACATCTGCAGAATCTTGCTGATACGGACAAATATCTGAATCTGATCGAGGATCGTAACCGTGAGATTGAAAAGGAAAGAGCAAAGGAAAAGGGTGAGGTGAAGCCATCTCCTTATTCAGCGATCAAACCCGAGATTAAGATCAACCAGGAATATTTTGAAAAGGCAGGAATCGTGCCGGAAAATGAACTGCCCGAAGAAATTCCCGAAGATACGCCAGAGGAAGCTGCACCAAAAGCAGAGGTAAATGTCAATGTCAATCTGGATGCGGAATATTTCCACTGGAAAGAGGGCGGAGAAGCTTCCGGCGAGAAGAAACCGGAGAAACATTCTTTCTTCTCCAGACATCATAAAGAGTAAAAGGAGAATTTGATGTTAGAGAAGCCGGAGGAAAAAGAGTTTCACAAAAAATGGGAAAGCCTGTATGTTTTTACGGGACGCAGAAGTGACCTGACAACGATGATTTCCATTGCGGTCATAAATCCAATGATCCTGTATGTCTTTATCGGGTATGTAGCAGGGAAACGGATCAGTCTGCCGGTGTTGTATCTTATCATCGATGGAGTATTGTTTTTACAATGGGGACTGCTGGTAAAAAGACGGAAAAGAAAGATAGAGCAGTCCATACAGGATGTGGCCGGACAAATGGACACCATCAGGGAAAAAATAAATGAACTGGGAAATTAACTGACAAAACAGGGAGACAGCCTTAATGGCCGTCTCCCTGTTTATATCCTGTATTAGAGATGATCTGCTGGCTGTTTGAAAGAACTGTTGCAGATGGGGTATAATTTTCATCATTAAATAAAAACTGATGTAATTGTGTAACGTTAGAAGCAAGATCGCACGGAATGACAACATCGCCGATCTTATCATATTTGTGCGTTGTTTTTTCATATGGAAAACCGGTTGTATCTCCAATGTCATAACTGAAAACTTTTGTGGCAAGGGCAAGGAGATCCGTGTTGGAAAAACTGGTCTGAATGTCCCCAAAAGCTGCGTTGATCAGTTTGTTGAGTGTCAGAATGTTGGATTTCTGCGCTTTCTGCATCATTGCGGTCAAAACAGTACGCTGGCGTTCGGTTCTGCGGTAGTCATCACCGCCGCCATAACGGATTCGTGCGTAGGCGCATGCTTGTACGCCGTCTAAGGTGTAAGTTCCGCCGGAGGCAGGTGGTGTGGAATTGTGTCCGGTCAGTTCATTTAATTCTTTCATATAACCGATCATCAGACTTGCCTCATCATCGGTGATCGTGATGTCGACACCGCCTAACAGGTCGACACATTCAATGATCGCATTGAAGTCGACGGTTACATAGTCGGTGATTGCAAGATCAAGATTGGTATTTAACATGGACAGTGCCTGTTCCGGTCCGCCCTTTGCGTAGGCTGCGTTGCATTTCTGGTAAGTGCCGCTTCCGGTATCTAAATAAGAATCACGGTAAACAGATACCAGATTGATGGTATGCTGTTTCGTATCGATGTTTGCCAACATGATAACGTCGCTGTTTCCTTTGGAGAGGCTGCCGTTGGAACGGTTGTCGAGTCCGAAGAGTGCGATCGTTTTGTAATGAGCCATCGCTTCTTTTGTCTCATCGGAGAGATCGTCATTGATGGAAACGTCGTTCATGTCCAGCTTATTCTTTTCAATTTTTGATAATTTGGTTGTGATAAAAAGGGCAATGGCGAGGAGCAGGATGATCAGCAGCTCCAGTAGAAGGAGCATGATTTTTTTCTGCTTTCTGCTTTTGCCTGCAGTGTGCACATTTTTTTTCATAAGAATCCTCCGTTTTGTGTAAAACTTATTTTATTTACGGGAAAACTGTGGAAAATCTACGGAATTCCTGTGTGTACCAGTACGGGTACGAAAGATATCATAAGGCGGGGATGAATAGGATGCAATAAAGTATTTCTTAAATTTAAGGCCAATTTCTTAAATTAAATTAAGAAATGTGGAAAATGTTGTATATGCAGTGGGAATTTAAAGGAATATTAAGAAATCCGCTCTATAACAATTTAAACTTTCCTGTTAAAATAAATGTAAGATCTGGTGTAATACTTGAAGTAAGACACAAAAAGAATGGAGGAACTTATGCAGACAATTTTAGTGTGTGATGATGATAAGGAAATCGTGGAAGCGATCGAAATATATTTACAGCAGGAAGGGTATCATATTTTAAAGGCATATGACGGCGAAGAAGCACTGGAGATCTTAAAAGAAAATGAGGTTCATCTTCTGATCATGGATGTGATGATGCCGCGTCTGGACGGAATCCGTGCGACCTTAAAAATCCGTGAGGAGAGCAGCATTCCGATCATTATTTTGTCTGCAAAGACGGAGGATGCGGATAAAATTTTAGGACTTAACATCGGGGCGGATGACTATGTGGAGAAACCGTTTAATCCGCTTGAACTGGTAGCGAGGGTCAAATCACAGTTAAGGCGTTATACCCAGCTTGGAAATGCGGCAGAGAACAGCGCATCGGTGTATACAGTCGGTGGATTGTCGATCAATGATGATTTAAAAGAAGTGACCGTGGATGGAGAAGTGGTAAAGCTGACACCGATCGAGTACAACATCCTTTTATTATTGGTCAAAAATCAGGGAAAGGTATTTTCCATTAATCAGATCTATGAGAGCATCTGGAATGAGGATGCGATCGGAGCGGACAATACGGTGGCAGTACATATCCGCCACATCCGTGAAAAAATCGAGATCAATCCGAAGGAGCCGCGCTATTTAAAGGTTGTGTGGGGCGTTGGATACAAGATCGACAAGAACTGATTCTGGGAGGGATTCCGTACGCCGGCATACAGGATAATGTCCGGCACGGGGATGGAGACTTCATATGGAAAAGAAATCATACACATACGGCAGTAAGCTGGCAGGGATGATCCTGCACCTGTTTTTTACGGTAATACTTACCATCGCTGTCTATCTTTTGGCATCACTGATCAGCAAAAATATTCTGCAGGTAACGGATATCGGTACAGATGATTTTTTTAATTCGGGCTACTATACCAAATGCATGGAGCAGAAATGCAGTGAACTGACCGATTATCTGCATCTGTTACAAAAAGGCAATAAGCGGAGTGCGGAGGACGATAAGCGTTATCTGCAGTATACAAATGAGTTTAAGCGTGAAGACACCAATTTCTGTTACTGGTATAAACAGAATGGGGTGTGGTATACCAATCAGCCGGATTCGGTGGAAGGCCAGGAGTTTGATACACAGACTGTTCTCATGGAGGCAAAGACCATGGGGGATTATCTGATCTATGATATGGAGAAAAAGGAATTTGGAACGGATATCCGCGGCATGGAGAATTACTTTTTTGACAGTTATAATAACCAGATGTATCTGCCACTGGAAAATGTGGTGCTTGTGATCGGAGTGGATACGGATCTGACGGCAAAAGACGATCTGTATGATGCCGAGATGGAGTATGTAAGACTGCATCCGTGGATCAAAGTCAGTATTGTTGCTGCGCTGGTCAGTCTGATGGGATGGGTATTAAGTCTTGTATATCTGACACTTGCAACCGGACACAGAGATGGGGAAGAAGGAGTTCATCTTAATTTTGTGGACCGGATAAAAACAGAGATCGTGACCGCCGTATTTATTGCAGCAACCAGTGAGCTCATCATGCTTTTGTCCCATGTAAATAATAAAACGTGGAACGTGTCGGGACTGTTGGTCGCATCGGGAACGGTCAGTCTATTGATTGATGTACTGTTTCTCATTTTTTATCTGAGCATGGTGCGCCGGATGAAGGCGGAAGTGATGTGGGAAAACAGCCTTGTCTGCTGGTTTGTAAAAGGGATGGACAAGTTTTTTGAAAAACGGACGGTGACGGTGAGCGTGCTGGTTGTCTTTGCAGTCCACATGATCGTCTGTTTCGTGCTTGCGATGGGAGCTTTTTATTACCACCGGGTAATCTGTCTGGTACTGCTTTTAATCTTCAGCGGCATGGAGGCATATCTCCTGCTGCGTTCTGCAGTGGAACATTATCAGGTATATGAAGGCGTGGAAAAAATTACGGAAGGTGTGTTAAGCAACAAGATCGACACAGAAGGACTGCATGGTGAGGATAAAAAACTTGCCGAAGCGATCAATAATATTGGCAGCGGTCTTTTGCATGCGGTGGATGACAGTACGAAAAATGAGCGCATGAAGGCAGACCTGATCACGAATGTTTCACATGACATCAAAACACCGCTGACCTCGATCATTAATTATGTCAATCTGATCAAACTGGAACATATTGATAATGAACGGGTGAATGGTTATATCCGAATCCTGGATGCCAAGTCACAGCGGTTAAAGCAGCTGACGGAGGATCTGGTTGAGACATCGCGTATTACATCCGGAAATGTCAAACTGGATATGCAAAAGATTGACTTAGTGGAGCTGATCTATCAGACGGCAGGCGAGTTTAATGAAAAATTTGAGGCGAAAGAGCTTACAATCGTCACCAAACTCCCGAAAACGGAAGTGATGATCCTTGCGGACGGCAGACAGCTCTACCGTGTCATCGAAAACCTTTATAATAATGTTGCAAAATATGCGCTGGAAAAAACAAGAGTTTATGTGGATGTGCATGTACTGGAGGAAAAAGTGACATTTTCCATCAAAAATGTTTCGGAGCGTTCCCTTGCGTTGGAAAACAGTAATGCGGGAGATCTGACAGAGCGTTTTATCCGTGGGGATGCCTCAAGAACGACCGAGGGAAGCGGACTGGGGCTTTCCATTGCAAAGAGTCTGACACAGCTTATGGGCGGCATCTTTTTCATCGGGGTGGACGGAGATCTGTTTAAGGCTTCGATCACATTCCCGATGTACAGGGAAACAATAGATACGGATGAATAAGAGAGTAAATTTACGGCTGTTTTCAGCAGATAGGGCATGCGCTTTCCAATGCTTTCGGTTTAACGTGTAAAAGTACTTGATTTTTGCTGATGCTGTCTATATAATTTTAAACAATGGATCTAATAGAAAATGGGCAAAAGAATGGAGGAAACCATGAAATTATACGATAGCGGTGTATATCTCGTAAATGGAAATGAACTGGTACCGGACGGTGCAAATGCCATCGAAGAGGTCGTAAAAAAGACCGGGGCAGCAGTGACCAAAGAGCAGGCGGCAGAAAATACGATTGCTTATGGTATCTTAAAAAATCATAATACATCTGGCAATATGGACAAACTTCAGATCAAGTTTGACAAGCTGACATCCCACGATATCACATTCGTCGGAATCATCCAGACAGCAAGAGCATCAGGATTAGAGAAGTTCCCGATCCCATATGTGCTGACGAACTGCCACAACAGCCTCTGTGCAGTCGGAGGTACGATCAACGAGGATGATCACATGTTTGGTTTAACCTGTGCAAAGAAATACGGCGGGGTTTATGTACCGCCTCATCAGGCAGTCATTCATCAGTTTGCACGCGAGATGCTTGCGGCTGGCGGAGCGATGATCCTTGGTTCTGATTCCCACACACGTTATGGCGCACTTGGCACCATGGCAGTCGGTGAGGGTGGACCGGAGCTTGTAAAACAGCTTTTAAATAAAACTTATGATATCGATATGCCGGGCGTGATCGGCGTTTATCTGACAGGTACACCGATGAAAGGTGTTGGACCGCAGGATATTGCACTTGCCATTATCGGAGAAGTGTTTGATAAAGGTTATGTAAAGAATAAAGTCATGGAGTTTGTCGGACCAGGTGTTGCAAATTTAAGCGTTGATTTCAGAATCGGCGTGGACGTTATGACCACAGAGACGACATGTCTTTCTTCCATCTGGAAAACAGATGACAAAGTAAAAGAGTTTTATGCGATCCACGGCAGACCACAGGATTACAAAGAGTTGAATCCGGGCAGCGTGGCATATTATGACGGAATGATCGAGATCGACCTTTCAAAGATCAAACCGATGATCGCAATGCCATTCCATCCGAGCAACACTTACACGATCGAAGAGTTAAATGCAAACCTGATGGATATCTTAGACGACTGCGAAAAACGCGCAGAGGTAAGCTTTGACGGAGCAGTTAAGCTTGACTTAAAGAGCAAAGTAAGAGATGGAAAACTCTATGTAGATCAGGGTATCATCGCAGGCTGCGCAGGCGGTGGATTTGAGAATATCTGTGATGCAGCAGACATCTTAAAGGGTGCGAGCATCGGACCGGATGAGTTTACGTTAAGCGTATATCCGGCAAGTACGCCGATCTATATGGAGTTAGTAAAGAATGGTGCAGTTGCATCCCTGATGGAGACAGGGGCGATCGTTAAGACGGCATTCTGCGGACCGTGCTTTGGCGCTGGCGATACACCGGCAAACAACGCATTTTCCATCCGCCACTCCACCAGAAACTTCCCGAACCGTGAAGGCTCCAAGGTACAGAAGGGACAGGTTGCCTCCGTTGCGCTGATGGATGCACGTTCGATCGCAGCAACAGCCGCAAACAAGGGATTTTTGACAGCCGCAACCGATGTGGATGTGAACTTTAGCAAACCGAAGTACTTCTTCGATAAAAATATTTACGCAAACCGTGTCTTTGACAGCAAGGGTGTAGCAGATCCTTCCGTTGAAATCCAATTTGGACCAAACATCAAAGACTGGCCGGCAATGAGTGCATTGCCGGAAAATATGGTATTAAAAGTGGTATCCGAGATCCACGATCCGGTCACGACCACAGACGAGCTGATCCCGTCCGGAGAGACATCCTCCTTCCGTTCCAACCCGCTTGGACTTGCAGAGTTTGCACTTTCCAGAAAAGATCCGCAGTACGTGGGCCGGGCAAAAGAGATCCAGAAAGCGCAGAAAGCGTTAGAAGCCGGAAACTGTCCGTTAGAGGCAGTAGAAGAGTTAAAACCGGTTATGGATGTCATCGATAAAGTATTCCCGGAAACAAAATTTGAGGATAACCATTCCAATGGTGAGATCGGTTTTGGAAGTACGATCTTTGCAGTAAAACCGGGCGATGGTTCCGCACGTGAGCAGGCTGCTTCCTGCCAGAAAGTACTTGGAGGCTGGGCAAACATTGCAAATGAGTATGCAACCAAGCGTTACCGCTCGAACCTCATCAACTGGGGTATGCTTCCGTTCATCATCCCGGAGGGCGAACTGCCGTTCAAGAATCTTGACTACTTATACATCCCGAATATCCGTAAAGCAGTCGAGGACAAACAGTCCGAGATTACAGCGTATGTGATCAAAGATGGAAAGGCAGAAGAGTTTAAACTTGGACTTGGTGCGATGACTGATGATGAGAGAGAGATCATCTTAAAGGGCTGTCTGATCAATTATTACAGAGGGTAAAACCGCAGACTGATATTTTGGGGCATCGGCGCATGAGCACCGGTGTCCCTTTTTGCAAAATCCAGTAATTAACAAAAATTTCAGCAAAATCTGATTGCGTTGCCTGTCTGCGAAGGTTATAATGAAAATATTAGATAAGACGGAGGATGGCAATTTGGACGAACAGGAAAAGATAAAAAAAACATCCCAGGAAACAGAATGGGAATTAAAACCACAGTATGTCATCATCGCACTGGTCGTATTTGTGACTTTCTGCTGCTGCATACTGTTTTTCTTTATGATCTACCGTTACAATGGATTCACAGACTTCTGGAAGAAGCTGTCTTTGATCTTACAGCCGATCATTATCGGTGTAGTGATCGCATATCTGTTAAATCCAATCATGAAATTTTTAGAGGGACACCTGCTTAAGTTTTTAGAGCCGCGGATGAAAAGCAAACGCAAAGCGAAAAAGACATCACGGGGAATAGCAATTACCGGATCACTGGTATTTTTAGTGGGAATCTGTGTGCTTTTAGTGGCGGCGATCGTTCCATCTATCTCTGCGAGTATCCAGAGCATGATCACATCGTTTCCACAGGAAGCAAAGGATCTGACGAAATGGGTAGACGAGGTGACAAACGGTGATACGGAACTTGCGTCCATGATACAGCAGGGCGTGGACAAAATAACGGATACGGTTGAGACCTTTTTTGAAGATGATATTTTTTCAAAGGTACAGACTTATCTTACATCGATCACAAGCGGTGTGATCTATGGTGTCAAATTCGTTTTAAATGTGATCGTCGGTCTGATCATTTCAGTCTATGTGATGGCAGACCAGGAACATTTTGCAGGACAGGCGAAAAAGATCGTATATGCGATGTTTAAACCGGTGCGGGCAAATGTTATCGTTGATACTGTCCGTAAGAGCAATGAGATTTTCAGTGGATTTATCAGTGGTAAAATATTAGATTCGGCGATCATTGGTGTGCTCGCCTATATCGTGCTTGCAATCATGAAGATGCCGGATACGGTGTTAGTCGCCGTGATCATCGGTGTCACCAATGTTATACCGTTTTTCGGCCCATTTATCGGCGCGGTGCCGTCCTTTATCATTATCGTGCTTCAGAATCCGATACAGGGATTATATTTCCTGATCTTTATCGTTGTGTTACAGCAGATCGACGGAAATATCATTGGACCGAAGATCCTTGGAAGTTCTACCGGATTATCGGCATTCTGGGTTGTATTTGCAATTCTGGTATTTGGCGGATTATGGGGATTCCCGGGAATGCTGCTCGGTGTGCCGCTTATGGCAGTGATCTATTATGTTGCACAGAAAACGGTATCTTATTTCTTAAAGAAGCGTGGACTTACAACAGATACACTGGCATATGTATATCTGACTAAAGTTGACAAGGAGAGTAATCAGCCTGTTTATGATAAAAATCCGTCAAAAAAAGAGTTGAAAAAACATCATGGAAAACATATCGAGGAATCCATAGAAGAGAGTAAAAAAGAAGAATAAGATCAATGACAGAAAAGAGGGTATGGCAGACTGCAAACCCTCTTTTTTTGCCTGTATCATGGCTTTTTTTTCTAAGATTAAATTTTGACATCTATATGTGCGTATGATAAACTAAGAACAAAAGAAGCAGCAAAAGAATAGCGCGTTCTGAGGTGGCATAATTTGGATAAATATGAATATAAATTAAAGCTGGATCAGATGAAATCTCTGACGGCCGAACATAATTATGAAAAGGCAGCAGAGATAGCTGATACGATTAACTGGAATAAAATAAAAAATGTAAATGCACTTGTAAAAGTTGGAGAGATTTATGAGAATACCGGTCGTTTAGAAGACAGCCGTGAGGTTTTGCTTATGGCATATGACCGGTCTCCAATTGGAAGAATGATCATTTATCGCCTGGCAAAAGTTGCCATTAAAATGAAAAATTTTGATGAGGCGAAAGATTATTATCAGGAATTTGTGGAGATCGCACCACATGATAATTTGAAATATGTGTTGAAATACGAGATCTGCAAAGCCCAGGGTGCAAATATAGAAACTCTGATCGGAATTTTAGAGGAGTTAAAAGAGCAGGAATATACCGAAGAATGGGCATTTGAACTTGCATGTCTGTATCATAAAGCAGGTATGGCAGATAAGTGTGTGGAGGCATGTGATGAACTGGTACTGTGGTTTGGTGACGGTCCATATGTAGAGCGTGCCTTAGAACTGAAGATGATCTATCAGCCGTTAAATAAACAGCAGGAAGAAAAGTATCGCAGATTTTGTCAGAAACGCGAAGGTGTTGTTGAGGTCAGACCGGAGGAGGAGCTTGACTCCGGTGAGATCGTGAATGAAACCGTACAGATACCGGATGTGAAGCTTTCACCGGAACGGTTTAATACACAGAATCTGCAGGAAGAGCTGCAAAAGAGCATGCAGCAGATCATGCAGGCGACGGAAAAAGAAACTGTTACAGACAGTATGGACAACATCAAAAAGCTTGTGGAGGAGATTCCATATTTGCAGCTTCCGAAAGAAGAATATGATCCATCTGAGGAAGAGGAAGATACGCTGGAACATATAGAGACGGATCACGAGATCGATGATTCGTTAAAGATCAATTTCAAAGAGCTGCTTGCAGAAGAACATGATGGACAGATTGGGATGTATATGCCGGAGAAAACGGCATTAGAGCACCAGATCACAGGTCAGATGAGCATTGAAGAAGTGCTTGCTGAGTGGGAAAAGACGAAATATGCCGCAGAAGTTGCATTAGAAGATGCAAAGCAGCGCAGACTTGAATCTGCAAAGGCGCGTGCGCTGCAGGAAGCAGAAGAAATTATGGGACGTCTTGCAGACATTATTCCAAAGCTTGATGCAGGTGTTGCTCCAAAAGATATACTGCAGGATCAGTACATAGAAGGCAAGCCGTTAGAAAATGACAGGGCAGCAGCTATGGTTGCAAACATGAATCAGATCTTACAGGAAGAGATTGACCGGATATCGACAGAGACGGCGGATATCGATAAACAGCTGGCAGAGGCAGCCGGAACAGCAGCGTCCGCAATGGAACCGGAGCCGGCAGCGTCAATGGGAGAGATATCTGGGCAAGGAGTGAATGCAGCGGAGCTTGCAGAAGAAGTATCCGGGATGATGCAGGAGACAGAAGATGTGGAAATATCCGGACAGGAGCAGATACCGGGATCTCAGCCGGATGAGGAAATCGCAGATCTCTCCGCAGAAGAAACGGATGAGGAAACTGTAGATCTCAGTACAGAGGAGAAGGCGGCAGAAGAAGTTTCAGATATTAGTGAAGAGAAAACATCTGAAGCAGATGATTTTGATATAGTTACCGCAGACACGATCGATCTTGGCAAAGTGGTAACGGAACAGGCATTAGCCGAAGCGGTAGAGCATATTACCGATACGGAAAGCGCGACGGATGATATCACACAGAAAGAGCTGGCTGACAACACGGCAGTTGAGGTAACGAAAGAGGTTCTTAAGAAAGAGGACCGGGTGGAAAGAGTCCTTCCGGAGATCACAGAGCCTGAGGATGAGACCGGTTTTGAGGCAGTTACATCACTGGGTGAAGAACTTCGGGGGATATTTACCTATTTTGTTTCGATCAAGGGAATGGAAGAACAGATTTGTCAGGCACTTACAGGTGCGGCAAGACATCTGATAACAGGAAAGGATGCTTCTACCGGAAATATGGTGATCCAGGGTGGCAGCGGAAGTGGCAAAACAGTCCTTGCAACGGCTATGGTGAAAGCACTTCAGAAAGAAACCGGAAAACCAAAAGGAAAGGTTGGAAAGATTGAAGCTTCCGCACTGAATAAAAAGGATGTAGCATCACTGTTAAAGAAAATTTCCGGGGGCTGTCTGATCATAGAGAAAGCCGGAGATATTTCCAAAGAAACGGCAGTCCGGCTGGCACTTCTTCTGAAAAGTGATACAAGCGGATTATTTGTCATTATGGAAGATACACACCGTGGAATTGAGAAGGCACTCGGCAGAGATGAAGGATTTGCTTCCCGTTTCTCTGAGAAGATCAATATTCCGATATTTACCAGTGATGAGCTTGTTTCATTTGCGAAAGCGTATGCAAACGAACTTGGCTATACAATAGATGAGATGGGTATTCTGGCACTTTACAACAGTATCAGCAATATTCAGAAATATGATAAGGCAACAACGCTTACAGAGGTAAAAGAGATTGTGGACGATGCGATTCATAAATCTGAGAAGGGCGGTTTACGAAAAGCATTTAGCATTATTACGTCCAGAAGATATGATGATGAAGATTATGTGATTCTTCGCGAAAAAGATTTTGGAATCTAAAATATACAGGCTATAATCATGACATAAAAATAAAGGGGTGTAAGGGTATGGCTAATTTTTCAGAGTTGGATCGCTATTTATTTGGACAGGCGACGCATTACGAGATTTACCGGAAACTGGGGGCTCATTTTACGGATCAATATGGAATTCGTGGAGTATGTTTTGATGTGTGGGCTCCGAATGCCGCAAGAATATGGGTGATTGGTTCTTTTAACGGATGGGATGAAACGGCAGATGAAATGACAAGGTTAGAGCCGGATACCATGGGAATATTCGAATTGTTTATTCCGGGGATCGAGGAAGGTGCACTGTATAAATACCTGATAGAGACGAAAGATGGAAAACGGCTCTATAAGGCGGATCCATATGCAAATTATGCAGAGCTTCGTCCGGGAACGGCATCTGCCGTCACGGATATAGAGCATTTTAAGTGGACCGATGAAAAATGGATGGAAGAGCGTGCAAAGACCAAAGATATCTATGCGAAACCTATGGCGATCTACGAGGTACATCCGGGATCCTGGATGCGCCATCCGGGCAGAGAGGATGACGGATTTTACAGTTATAGGGATCTTGTGAAGTATCTGATCCCGTATGTGAAGGAGATGGGATATACACATATTGAGCTGATGGGTATTTCTGAGTATCCGTTTGACGGTTCCTGGGGATATCAGGTAACCGGTTATTATGCACCGACTTCCCGTTATGGAACGCCGCAGGATTTTGCATATTTTATCAATGAATGTCACAAGCACAAGATCAGTGTGATCCTAGACTGGGTGCCGGCGCATTTCCCGAAAGATGCACATGGACTGGCTGAGTTTGATGGAACATGTCTGTATGAATATGCGGATCCAAGAAAAGGAGAACATCCGGACTGGGGTACAAAGATATTTGATTACGGCAAGAATGAAGTAAAGAATTTCCTGATCGGCAGTGCATTGATGTGGATCGAGCATTATCATATTGACGGGCTGCGTGTGGATGCAGTGGCATCTATGTTATATCTGGATTATGGAAAGCAGCCGGGACAGTGGGTTCCGAATAAATACGGTGATAATAAGAATCTTGAGGCAGTGGAGTTTTTTAAGCATGTCAATACACTGATCCTTGGAAGAAACCCGGGAGCAGTCATGATCGCTGAGGAATCTACGGCATGGCCGAAAGTCACCGGCCGTGTGGAAGATGACGGACTGAATTTCAGTTATAAATGGAATATGGGATGGATGCATGATTTCCTGGATTATATGAAACTTGATCCGTATTTCCGCAAGGATAATCACAACAAAATGACTTTTGCCATGAGTTATAACGAGAGTGAGAAATACATTCTTGTGCTTTCCCATGACGAAGTGGTACATCTGAAATGTTCCATGATCAATAAGATGCCGGGCGAGATGGAAGATAAATTTAAAAATCTGATGGTCGGCTATGCGTTTATGATGGGACATCCTGGCAAAAAACTTCTGTTTATGGGACAGGAATTTGCACAGCTTCAGGAGTGGAGTGAGGCGAGAGAATTAGACTGGTATCTGCTGGAAAACCCGGATCATAAGCATATGCAGAACTGGGTAAAGAAATTATTACATATTTATCAGAAAAATCCGGCACTCTATGAACTTGACAGCAGCTGGGGTGGATTTGAATGGATCAATGCAAATGATGCTGAGCGCAGTATTTTCAGCTTTATCAGAAAGAGCAAAGACGGAAAGAATAATCTGCTTTTTGTATGCAATTTTACACCGGTGGAACGCAGCGACTACCGCGTAGGCGTACCAAAACACAAGACTTATAAACTGATTTTAAACAGTGACGATGCAGAATTTGGCGGAAGCGGCAAAGAGCGTCCGGTAAATTATAAATCTGTGTCGAAGGAATGTGATGGAAGACCATACTCGTTTGCATATCCGCTTCCGGGCTTTGGTGTGGCAGTATTCCGCTATTAAGAACTGTATAAAATAGCAGAACAGCGTTTGGAATCGTATCGAAAAACTTAATAAATGTGCTGATGTATCCGATATATACATCAGCTATGGATGGCGCAGATATTTCAGGGAAGTGAAAGTATGCGCCATTCTTTTGTCCTGATATAACCGGATTGGTCAGATATAACTGAGTGAAAAGCAGAAATCAGGCAAGGAAAAACTGTACGGAAAGTATGTAAGAACAGAAATGACAAGGAGAGTCGGATCATGAGAATAGATAACCAACAGCAGCAGAATAAGGGCGTGATGGATTTAATGCCGCAGACAGGCGCCGTGGAAGAAAAAAACGGAATTCAGATGTTTGCGGATGCGGTAAAGACAGAGAGTAGTAAAAAATCTGCAGGAACTACGTCTTTTCAGGCAAAAGAGATTACTTATCTGAATCCGGCAAAAGAAGAGAAAAAGACGGTCATAGATGAAATAGAGCAGTCCGGTTCCATGGATGCAGGCGAGCGAAAAGCACAGATGGCTGTGCTTGCGGAAACTACTTCACCGGAAGATTATGAAAAAATGCAGGAGGATGGCTTTTCGCTGGATGATACCACGAGCAATAAGATCGTGACCGTGACGGATAAGATCAAAGCACAGCTGGCAAAGGCGGGGGTGGATATTTCTAAATTTGGAGATGATCTTGATCTCGAACAGCTTGCACAGATCACGGGCAGTCCGGAACTTGCAGTTCAGATCGCAAACAGTCTGCGGGAAGCGGATCTGCCGCTTGCGGATGATAATTTTAAACAGATCGCAGAGACAGTAAATATGGCGGATTCTTTATCCGCATTGGATGATGGCGCTGTAAAATATCTGATTGATAATCGGTTAGAGCCTACGGTGCGAAATATATATTTTGCTGAGCATTCTGCAAGTGCAGGCTATATTCCGGCAGAACAGCAGGATATTTCGTCCTTCCTTCCACAGGTGAAAAACGTGATCGCATCAGCAGGACTGGAAGTAAATGATGATACCATTGCAACCAGTAAGTGGATGTTAGAAAATGATATACCGCTGACGAAGGAGAATCTTACTTATGCACAGGCTCTGCGCCAGACGGGACTGACCACGGGGGCAGAAGATATTGCCGCACTTGCAGCAGAGGCGGTCAGCGAAGGGAAAAGCGCACAGGATGCGGTGATCCTGTCCGGCTATACATGGATGGAGCAGGCGAAAGACGCTGTGGATACCGTAGAAAATGCAACGGATGAAGATCTTGCTTATATCGTGGAAAAAGGATTGCCACTTACCCTGGACAGTTTAAGGGAAGCTGCGGCAAACCGGACATCGGGAACGGCGGCGTCAGAAAGCCAGACGGTGGGAACTGTGGCATCACCTGAAGCTCAGAGTGAGGATGCAGCGCAGAGCATTGCGAACGAGAGTTATACCCCAAAAGGGCAGCAGCTTCTGACGGCACGCAGACAGTTAGAAGAAATTCGTCTTGCAATGACGGTGGAAGCAAATTACCGGCTGTTAAAACAGGGCATTTCCATTGATACCGAGCCGTTGGTAAAACTGGTGGAACAGCTGAAGGATCAGGAAAATGCATATTATAAAAATCTCCTGATATCTGAAGGTGTGGATGTGAACGACGAGCAGGTGGAACTTTTTAGAGAGGTCGATAAAAAAGTTTCCGATATGCGTTATGTTCCGGCATATGTGCTTGGAATGAAAGATGCCGAGGTGTCGACGATCAATGGTGTCCATAAAGCCGGTATGGAACTGAAAAGTTCTTTTGAAAAGGCAAGTCAGCAGTATGAGACCCTGATGACAGCACCGAGAGCTGATCTGGGGGATTCCATCCAGAAGGCATTCCGTAACGTGGATGATATTTTAAACGACCTTGATATGGAACTGACGGATGAAAACCGTCGTGCGGTTCGGATTCTTGGATATAACAGTATCGAGATCACCCAGGATTCTGTGTTTCAGATGAAAGCAGCAGATGAAGAAGTGCAGCGTGTCTTTAAAAATATGACTCCGGCGGTTGTCACACAGATGATAAAACGCGGGATCAACCCACTGGAAATGGATTTTACATCGTTAAACCAGGAGGCAGAGAACATTAAGAGCGATGAGTCTGGTAGGGAGGATAACCGCAGATTCAGTGAATATCTCTGGAAAATGGAACAGAATCACGAAATCAGTGAGGAGGAGCGAAGCTCTTATATAGGAATCTATCGTCTGATCCGACAGGTAGAAAATACAGATGGTGCAGCAATCGGTGCACTGATACAGCAGGGATCGCCCCTTACGATGAAAAATCTTCTGACAGCTGTGCGGTCTGAAAAACGCAGCAATAAGATGGATTATTCTGTAGATTCTGATTTTAATGGCGTATCCGGGACATCCAATGGCAGCTCGATTACGGATCAGATTGAGGCAGCCTATCAGAATAACTGCTTAAAAGATGCTTCGGAATTACTGACACCGGAGCGTGCGAAAGTGTTGTTTGATCAGGATTCTGACTGGGAGAACATGACGCCGGAGGAATTTAAAGCAGCGCTGGAGCTGGCAAAAGAACAGGCAGATGAGAGTGGCATTGATGCAGATTATGCAAAAGAGCAGCTTGCGCAGTTAGAGCAGGCAGCAAATGCGGATGAGAGTATTTATCGTATTTTGGATAAATATGATATTCCAAATACAATATCAAATGTGCTGGCAATGGAATCCATGTTCAACCAGCGTAATCAGATGTTTCGTAAGATTTTTGGAAGCAGTATGGCAGACCACAATGGAGACAATCAGGTAGATGCGGATGATTTAGAAGCAATTAAGCAGGAATTGTTAGAGGAATTTGGAGAAGCTGTTTCAGAACCGGCAGATATGGCGGCTGCGCAGGAGAAGTTAGGCGAACTTGCAGAAAATGTGATGAAGACGATGATAAACAGCGATCATGTGACGAGTCTTGATGTGCGTGAGATGAAAATGCTTTCCGCGCAGCTTTCCGTAAACAGTATTCTTGCAAAAGAAGAGCAGTATGCTGTTCCAGTAATGGTCAATGATGAACTTATGAATGTTTCTGTTAAAATCGTGCGCGGTGTGGACAAAAAAGGAATCGTCGATATCATGATGGAAAGTGAATTGCGCGGAAAGATCGCGGCGACATTCCAGGCAAAGGAAGATGGTATACATGGACTGGTCGCCACAGATTCAGAGGAGACGGCAGAACTCTTTGAAGAACAGGCACAGAATCTTATGGATTCGCTTGGCGGAGAGAATGATGATGTTACAGAATTACACTGTGCACACATAAAGGACCTTGATCTGAATCATTTCTCCATGGGAGCGTTTGGAGTCGATGCAAAGAATGAAACTCCGACCTCTGAGGATCAGGATACTTACCGTATGCAGACCTCACGTTTGTATGGAATTGCAGAGCATTTTATCAAAGCAGTAAAAGGAACACTCGCACAGGAGGCATAAAAATTGATTTTCGGACTACATGGATTCCGATAGATAATTTTGTATACCGATATATATGGCATTTACGAGCTTATTTTGGTAGTCGTCTGTCAAAAGAAGATCTGCCTCTGTCGGATTACTTAGAAACCCACACTCTACAATAACGGTAGGTGTGGGTGTTTTTTTGAGCAGATAATAGCTTTCATTTGCTTTTGCAATGCGGTGATTATCAGGATCAACATTTGCGATCAGGCTGTCCTGGATCGTATCTGCCAGTTTTTTTCCATCCTGCGACTGACCAAAATAAAATACCTGTGCACCGCAGACTTCCGGAGACGGATAGCTGTTCTGGTGCAGGCTGACCGTAAAGATGGGGGCTGCCTCCGTGATGATTTTACAGCGATTTTGCATATCTTCAGCTTTTTTGTTGGTGTTTCCCTCAGAATAAAGACCGATGTCCGAGTCGCGTGTTAGGATAATCCGGATGGAATCCTGCTTGAATTTATCCCGAAGTTTCAGTGCCAGTGCAAGATTGATGTCCTTTTCCAGTGCGTCATTGGTGCCGACTTTGCCGGGATCGATACCGCCGTGCCCGGCATCGATCACGATCGATAAATTACCGGAAGGTGAGCTGGTCTGTCCGGTGTCCCCGGTAAGCTCTGTATTATGTGCGGAATCTGTGTCCGGTGTGCCTTTTGTGTCTATGTGACTGTTTTGTACAAGTATGGCGCTTTGACTTCCAAGAAAAAATGCGGCGATCACCAGACAGACAGCCATGATAAGTTCTATCTTTTTTTTCATAAAAACCCCGGAGTATCGTTTTTATAAAATATTCACGATATCCGGGGTTTATGTCATAATAAAATGATTGAATATTTGAATGATTGTATTTAATTGATGTATTTAATGATAGTGTCCCAGATAGAAGGCAGCTCTAAACCAAGTTTCCAGAAGGAGCCGCCGGCAAGCTGGTTTTCCTGAAGGACTTTTAATTTCTCTTCCAGGGAAGCAGCATCCTCCACCCATATTTTGTAAGTGATACCATTGTTTTCGTATTGTACATAATATTGACCGTCAATGTCTGACCATACCGGTTCGGCAGCATTTGTACTGATCAGTTTTTGAATCTCTGACATGCTTGTTGCATAGGAATCCAGTGTAAAAAGCTGATAGCTGTCGGCTGAGTCACTGGTGCCAGCAGCTTCATCGGCAGCCTGGGCATCGGCAGCAGCATTGTCTGTTTCATCAGTGTCGTTATTATTGTTATCGGATGTCTGTGTTGTGCTGTCAGCACCTGTGGTGTCATCAACAGGTGTCTCGGACCATACACGGGCATAAAACGGCATGCCTAAGATCAGCTGATCTGCCGGAACTTCTTTTAAGGTATTGGCAACGCCTTCTTTTACAAAGCCGATCGAAGCTACAGATCCTGCTTCCTCAGAACCGGCATAATGTTCATCGTATGCCATGACAACAACATAGTCTGCAAAAGTTGCCTGTTCTGCGCGATTATAGAATGCAGTAAAACTACTGGGAACATAATCGTCCACGGAAAGAACAATGCCATTGTTTGCACATTTTAATGACAACTCCCGTATGAACTGAATATAAGAGTCACCGACTTCAGAACTTAATGCTTCAAAGTCAACATTGATACCGTCAAAATTATATTGAATAGCTGCGGAGATCAGGTTATTGATCAGGTTCTCACGTTTGGATGTATAAGTTAAAACGGATGTGGTGTCGACATCTTTGTTTTCCAGATTGCTTACAAGTGCCCAGACTTCAATACCTTTCTGGTGGCAGTAATTTACATAGTCGGAGCTTGCAAGTGAGGCAATGTTTCCGTTATTGTCATTCAGGTAAAACCATGTAGGGGAGATAACATTGATCCCCTTGGTGTTCTGAAGCACGGATGCAATGGTTGTATTGGCATCTGCGTTTGTGATCTGATGCCATGCCATATTGATCTTAAAATCTTTTTTTATATGTGTAAATTCTTCCGCAACATAATCGCTGGTCAGCGTTTTTGTGGATGTTGCGCCAAGTGCTTTTGATTTGATATATCCGATGATTCCTTCTGCAGTGGATACTTTTGTCCAGGTATCTCCTGTTTCTAAAACAGTAACTTCCGTGTTTTTGCCAATATCTGCGAGGATCGGACTCTTGATGCCGCCTTTTTGACGGAGCTGTGTTTTTTGCTTCGCCGGCGCAGTGGTGTAGTCACCCCAGGCAGTCGTAAGAATTACACGGTTTGGTGAGTCAAGTACCTCATAGGAGAAATCGGAGTACAGTTTTAAAAAGTCGATTGCGATATATGCAGTCTGGGCATCCGCCTTGACAATTGGGTGATCTAAGGAATGAGAATCCTTTGTCACATAATAGCTGGTACTGTCTGCATCCGCAGAAATCAAATCTGTTGCAGTTGTGTAAAGAAGTTTGTTTTCATTGTGATCCCAGTAAAAACGGTCATTCAGATAAGAACATACAGTTTCATAATCAAGATAGACAGTTCCGTTAAGGAGTTTTCCTTTTGCGTCGAGAATCTGGTTATCTAAGATCAGGGCTACGTCCTGTTCGCCGGACAGATTATAATAATCAGATAAATTCATATGTTCTTTGGAAGGTGTATATTTTTCTATGATGCTTCCGAGAAGCATAAAACAGATAATGACGACGATCAGAGCGCCGGCAGCCAAAATAGGGACAAATTTTTTCTTCATGTTAAGAACCCTCTTCTTCTTAAGAATTATCGTTTGTGTTCCTATTGTAGCATAATGATATGTAAATTCAAAGTTATTTACTCTTATTTTACGGCAGAGCTTATGTTCGGTAAAACTCTGCCGTTTCTTTTTGTCGGATTTGTATATCGTCTTAGATATTTTTTCTTATTCTGACCGGGTGGGCATTGAGGTACTCCATCCCTGTCAACTGTTATGATACCGGATCTGTCTGCAAAATGTACAGACCGTTATCAAAGGTTCGTTTTTTTGATCTTATCAAAATGTAATTCTGTTAACACCCCCTCGTTGAATATATAATCTCTCATGTAAGAATTTTCTTCTGTGACGGAAAGCTCTTCTGTGACCTCTTTTGAATTGCTTGGCACACCTTCGAACCAGATGGTTGTCCCCATATGTTCTAAGGAAGAGAGCTCTAAATAAAGCTTTTTCATATGTTTAGAATCCAATGTAGTTATCCCCCGTTATTACTTACTGTATGACAAAGCGGATCAAAGTCCTTTGTTCCCAAAAGGAAATTCGCTGGTTACAATTATGTGATATATTAAAAAAATGTTTTGTGCAGAAACTTTTCAGCAGATAAATTCCTGCAGAATGGAAAAGTGTTCTTTCTTTATATAAAATGGATCCGGAATGGATGGAACACTGCTTATGGAAATCTGATAAAGACGGGAAAAATCACGAATCTGTTTTGGACTTTCCGTTCGTGTTAGACAGTAAAAACCTTCCCCAAGGTTTGTATAGTGACTGATCGATTCTAATAATTCCCGATATTGCCTGATATTCCATGGTGCGAGACTTCCGATGACAAGTTTTCTGTCACAGCGCAGAAATTCATTGATACAGCACTCATTAAAACTTCCAAAATCAAGGAGCAGGATATGGTATCCCTGATTATATAGCTCCGGCAGTTCGTCCGGTGTTATGTCCGGATAGTAATCTACTCCATGAATGTCAAAAACAGTCCGGTCACCCATAAACCCGCATCTGCATGGGAGCGTGGTTTCAGAGGGAATCGTTGAAAGGTTTTTTCTCTTATGCAGCTCTAACAGTGCAGTTTTTTTATGCAGCTTGGAATGGCACAGGTTTGAAAGTGTAATTGCAAGGTGTGTTACACCGGCACCGGCTGTGCAGCCTAAAATACCTATGGTAAGTCTCTTATTTAAGTCAGTTTTTCCGATGTTCCGGATGATGTATCAGCTCCTTTCGTTGTAGAATTTGCATAATAAGACGTTCCTTCTCTGGAGTCACATAAAAAGGGTTGGTGTCTTCAGGAAAACAATAGACCGGATTTTTCAGATATCTGGCATATTTTTTTGCAGCATTTTTATTGCCATGGTTGCAGATATATATGTAAGATCCAGTATTTTCAAGCCGGCTGATAAAAGACAGTGTATCTGCAAAATCCCATGGACTGCCGCTTAACAGGATAAATGTCAGGTCGAAATGACCAAAGTCAGAATATTCGCTGGTGTGAGTGCCAAAATCCCTTACCCGGATGACAGATGGTAAAACAGGATCTTCAATTCCGGGACCATAACAGGGAGTGGCGGTAAAATTTTTTGACTGAAAGATTCCCTCGTGTTCTGTGAGCGAAATCCCTGTCTGGGTCATGGATATAAGGTTGTCAGAATGATCCATTGGTATATAACAGCAGGGAATATGTCTGTGATTCAGTGTGTTTACCAGGGATACTGAAAAAAATGTTGCACCGGCACCGGAACGGCTGCCGATCACGGCTATGTTTTTTATGAGATGTGCAAATGAGTGACACGCAGAATATCTCTTTTTGGATGACTGTCGGAAGATAAGACCTTTTTTGACCGGATTTTTTCCCCCGGCAAATTCTGACAGTGCAAGCATAAGATCTGTGGCTGTCTGGTATCTGGAATCCGGATTCCGGTCGGCCGCTTTTTCTATAATATGCGTGAGTGTTTCAGAACAGTCAGGTGTGCATGCTCTGGCGAGTGCTTCTAACACTTTCCCAAGAGAATAGATATCGGAAGCTGTAGTTACGGTATCTCCGTTAAGAGCTTCCGGCGCTGCATATCCTTCTGTTCCGTATAACTGGAAATTTTTACCGAAAACGGTAATAAATGAAGCAATTCCAAAGTCGATTATTTTTACCTGATTTCCACATAATATAATATGCTCCGGTTTTAAATCCTGATACAGGATAGGGTATGGAGATAAATGATGCAGATAATCAAGAACGGCGCAAATCTGCATGCCGTAATTTATGAATTGTTCCTCTGGAATTATTTCCTGATGGAGAATAAGATCCTCCAGTGAATCACCCTGAATAAATTCTTCTATCATATAAAAAAAATGATCGTCTTCGTCGATATCATATATGAGGGGGATGCCAGGATGATTAAGATTCTTCAGAAGGCCGGCTTCCTTTAAAAGCTGTTCTTCTGAAAAGTTGGAAGTGTTTCGTGCCGTGTCTTTGGGGATACACTTAATAGCACGATAAACTTTCAGTTTGAGATGTTCGGCAAGATAGACAGTGCCGCTGCTGCCGGCACCAAGAGTCGAAATAATACGGTATTTGCCAAACAATAATTTGGTATCTATGCGATATCCGCTCCTTTCTGGGCGTGTCATATTCGCATCTCATGCATAGTTTATATCATGAATTATTTTACATTGCAACTTCTTTTGTAATGTTTGTGTAATATATACAAAGATTAATGCTTATAATACAGCATATGTTACAGAAAAAAAGCAGTTATGGTTTTAGAAAGTTTTAATAATGGTATACTTTACATCGATATTGCATTTGTTTATAATAGATGTACAGTTTACAAGGTTTTCCGGATAAAAGGAAGTGATTGTATGAAAATTGAAAAAGTAAATGATAATCAGATTCGCTGCACACTGACGAGAGAAGATTTAGCAGAACGTCAGATCAAGTTAAGTGAGTTGGCATATGGCACGGAAAAAGCGAAGATGCTGTTCCGTGACATGATGCAGCAGGCAGCATACGAGTTTGGGTTTGAGGCAGATGATATTCCGCTGATGATAGAGGCGATTCCGCTTTCGGCAGATACCATTATATTAGTCATTACAAAAGTAGAGTATCCGGAGGAGCTTGATACGAGATTTTCCAAGTTTTCTGATCCGGATCCTGAGGATTTATATGACGATGCTATTGTTGGTGGAAATGCTCCGATTTCCGAGGGGGCAGATGATATACTTGGATTATTCAAAAAACAACAGGAATTGAGAAATGCAGCAAAAACGCAGCAGAATAGCAATTTCGTACCGTCAGATGGCGGTCAGAAAGAAAAAGAAGATCCGGTCAAGGTCCTTGTAGACATTACGAAATTGTTTATGTTCCAGAATCTCACTGAACTGTCAAAACTCGCGGCTGTGTTAGGCGGTTTTTACAAAGGTAAAAATGACCTGTATGAGGATGTTGCAACACACAGATATTATCTTCTGGTAAGTAAGAGCAGCCAGTCACCGGAGGAGTTTAATAAGGTGTGCAATATTTTATCTGAGTATGGAGCCCAGCAGGCATATTCACCTGCGACGGAGGCTTTTTTTGGCGAACATTACAGACTGGTGATAAAAGGAAAAGCGCTGCAGATGCTTGCCGCATTATAACTGACGGACGATGATTTTATGAACGATAGATCAGTTTGATATCAGAAAAGGATCGTGAAGATGAGCAAAATCATTTTCACGATCCTTTTCTGATGTAATCATTTTTACCTGTAAGATGGTATTCCAAACTTACTATGCAAGGTCTTTTGCAAGAAAATCATTGATCTCTTTTACAAGAGCATCCGGCTCAATTCCATGAACCATAGCGGCCTCTTCGATGGTCTCCATCTGGGAAGATGGGCATCCGAGACAATGCATACCGATATTTAAAAGAATTGGCGCGATGTTTTCGTCAATCTGAAGCAGTTCGCCGATCATAGTAGATTTTGTTACCTGTGTCATATAGTCCTCCTTATAAAAAAATAGGTGTTTTTAGTTTTTATCACAGCTTATTATGCCTAGATGTGGTCATTATAATACGAATCGACAGGGATTGCAATCAGTTCCAACGGAAGTACGAAAAAATAAACATGGAGAATCCGTGAAAAAATTTATAATTTTTCAAACAACTGACTCTTTAGAGAAAGTGTGTTGAAACCGATATATACAGCAGAGAATTGGGACATGGAGTGTCGGAAATACAGCATGGATGCGTGGCGGAGACAATAGAAGGAGAAGAGAATGAGAATAAATTACAATGTGTCAGCAGCGATTGCGAATAAACATTTACTTGGAATTGAGGATAATTTAAGTGCATCGATGGAACGGCTTTCATCGGGACTTAAGATCAACCATTCCAAGGACAATCCGGCAGGAATGGCTATTTCCAACAAGATGAAAGCACAGATTGATGGTTTAAACCGGGCTTCCCAGAATGCATCGGATGGTATTTCTGTTATTCAGATCGCAGATGGTGCGCTGAGTGAAACGACCAGTATTTTACAGCGTATGAGAGAACTTTCCGTGCAGGCAGCGAGTGATGCAACAATGACACCGGCGGATAAAGAAGCAATCCAGAAAGAAATCACTTCATTAAAAGATGAAGTTGACCGTATTTCTACAGATACAGAATATAACAGCAAATCACTTTTAGATGGTTCATTAGATACCAGGGTTTACACCAAAAATGCAACAAGAGTGGACATTTCTGATCATGTGAAAGCAGGACAGTATCAGCTTTCCATTGATACTGCAGCTACACAGGCCGGACCGGTAACAGCAAATCAGAATTATAATTCCACAGCACCGGTCGGTGCGTCCGGAACAATGAGTATTAATGGTTCTAAAGTAGAGATAGAGGCAGCCGACACCTATGCGGAGGCTTTTGAGAAGATCAGAAATGCAGCAGAGACCGGTGAAACAACCGTGCAGATCGATGGAACCAGCGGGGCACTTTCCTTTACTGCAGACCGGTATGGAATGTCAAGCATATTAGAGATTGGATTTGATAATCAGCAGCTTGCTGCGGCACTTGGATTTACGGCATCCGGAGGAAACAGTGTTGTAGAAGATCCAGAGAATAAAGGCAGCTATGTATACGGACAGATTCAGAATGGCAAAGTGATCGTACCTTCCGGTACAGATGCCGAAGTAACGCTCACAAAACCGAGTGATGGAACCGGGTTTGGTGATACAGCTACGGTAAAAACAGATGGAAATAAGATTACGGTTACAGACAGAGCCGGATTTGAGATGTCATTTCTTGCTGATGCAGGTTATACGGGTAAGCTGGATTTTGATGTCACGGATATCGGAACGATGGCACTTCATATTGGAGCAAATGAGGATCAGGAAACAAGAGTGCGTATTCCGGAGGTTTCCTGCAAGAGCCTTTACATTGATGATGCAGACGTGACGACTGTAAATGGAGCAGGCAGAGGTATCACACAGTTTGACGATGCCATTTCAAAGGTCAGTGAAGTGCGTTCAAGACTTGGTGCATACCAGAATCGTCTTGAGAGTACGGTATCAAGCTTGGATACGTTTGAAGAAAATATGACAGGAGCCCAGTCACGACTGACAGATGCGGATATGGCATCGGAAATGACAGATTATACACATCAGAATGTATTAAATCAGGCAGCAATCTCTGTTTTGACACAGGCAAACGATCTGCCACAGCAGGTATTGCAGATTCTGCAGTAACAGGAGGGATCTGTTTTGAAAAAAGAACAGATAATGGATTTTACAAGAAGGATCAGTCAGAGTAACAGGGGTGGTCTGGTCATTGTGATTTATGACATATTTTTTGCGTATATGGAAGATACAAAAGAGGCACATGATAACGGAGAATGGGAAAATTATAAGACAGCATTGCGGAATGCCTCAAAAACTATCAGTGAATTGATCTCATCGCTTGATTTTTCCTATGAACTTGCAGGAGAGTTATATCGCATCTATGTATTTTGCAGGGAGACACTTGCAAAAGCAATGTATAAAAGGGATTTAAAAGAGGTTGAACTTGCGGAGAACCTGATGAAGAAACTTTACACGGCGTTTGCGGAGGTAATGAAAGAGGATACCTCCGCACCGCTTATGCGTAATACCCAGCAGATTTATGCCGGATATACGTATGGAAAAAATGATTTGGTTGAGACGTATCAGGATTTTGATACTTCCAGAGGATTCTTAGTATAGGAATCCTCTATTTTTTTTATACTAGCGAGTAAAAATTTATAGCGCATTTGCACAGAATATAGTTCATAAATGCAGCAATCAATCATGTCCGGGTCAATTACATTTTCTAAATTACGGTATGCATCCTGCAGATCCTGCGCAGTCTGATGGAGGTCATTCATTAGCACTGTGTAATGCGCATCATTTGTTTTTTCTGGTTGAAAAAAACGAAACATAATATTCCTCCGTCTGAAAAATTCTTTATTTTTAGTATAATCACGAAATTTCCATTCTATACAAAAAACGGAAAAATTGTAAGAAATTATTTGCATAAAATATGTCCGGATGAATAAATTTGATAAAAAGAAGAGAAAAGGATATCTATATGCAGCAAATACAGGGAGAATGGGCAATCATAGGAGTTCTTGGTATGGTCCTTTTTATTGTTGTAATCGGGAAAAAAATACAGATGCTGTTAAATTTTATGATTCGTATTGTTTTAGGCGGAATCGGGATTATTTATGCAAATGATTTTTTTACTTCACAGGGAATAGCGATTAGCGTGGGATTAAATCCGGTAAGCCTTTTGACAATTGGAATCCTTGGTATAGGCGGGTTTGCGCTGCTTTATGGAATTTTGGCATGTAAATTTTTGTGAATAGTCTACAAAGATAGGCTGTTTTGTAAAAAAGTATGGACAAACAAAAAAAGCATTGCTATAATTCGACTTACAAACTACGAAAGAGGTGATGAATTGGGGAACTAATGAATCTTACATTGCTGACGCATCTTACGTTAGCGGTGGTGATGGATTTTGGAAACGGCAGGATCAGTAACCGGCTGATTGTTTCCGGATTAATTTGGGGACTTGCATTTCGACTGCTGGGGGAAGGAAGTGCAGGTGCAGTTCATTTTCTGATGAATATATCTATTCCGGTTATCTTATTATTTCTTTTATTTAGTCTGTGCATACTGGGTGCAGGCGATATCAAGTTATTTTCCATTGCAGGAGGTTTTCTGACACTGACACAGCTTTGCTATCTGATACCTGTGGCGTTTGTTGTGGGGGCAGTGATAGGAGCAGGAAAGATCGTTTACAAAAAAGTAACGGTTGGTTATGCAATTGGGACAAAGACATTCATGCATTTTTCAACAGCAATTTTAATTGGATATTTTATCGTGGTCTGGGGGTGGGGTATTGCATAAACTGGATGTGGCATTCTGCGATACGAATGAAACGTACGGGGAAAGATTTGCTGCATATCTGATGGAACATAAGGCAAAGGAATTTACGGTTCATTTATTTCCGGAGCCGGAATTATTTTTACAGAAAATAAAGAATGAAAAATTTGATCTGGTTTTGCTGGGGAGTGGCTTTTCAGAATTTGGCGAACAGGCAGTTTTGTCGGGAATGACCGTGCTGATCCTGTCAGAAAATATACCGGAGCGTCTGTCAGAAGATAATTCTTATCTGCAGTCGGGGAGAAAGCTGACGGTCATTTTTAAATATCAGCCAATGGAGGCGATCCTTCATGAAATGATGGTAGTGACAGGAGGGAAAAAAGCGGGAAAGGAATCATTTACAGACAGATTAACCAAGCTGGAGATAATAGGGGTATATTCTCCAATCGGTCATGAAATGCAGATGCCGTTTTCTATGGTACTGTCTTCTGTACTGGCAAAACAACGACGGATATTGTATATCAATCTGATGCAAAATACCGGATTTTTACAGTTGTTTGACAGTCAGGCAGAATACGATATCGGGGATCTGACCCTTCGATTGAGAAGGGGAACAACAGAATCAGAACAGTTTTTTCAGAGCATATATGAAATGGGAGATTTTTCGTATGTAGCACCATTTCGCAATCCTGAGCAGCTGGGGGAGTTTCAGATGGATGATTACCGGAAACTGCTGGCACATCTGGAAGAAAATACAAAGTTTGATACGGTTGTATTTGATTTTGGAACTGGGATTCCATCCATAGCGGCGTTTCTGGAAGAATGCAGCAGTATTTATTGTCCGGTAAAAGAAGGATATTTCTATGAATGCCAGAAAGCGGAATTTGTTCATTATCTGGAACAGGTAAAGCCGGACGGAATGTCCGAACGGTTACAGTTTGTAAATCTTCCGTTTACCGCAAAAGGAATCCGTGGTGGGGGAAATATGTTAGAACAGCTTGTCTGGAGTGAATTTGGAGATTATATAAGAGACTATCTGGCAGGGGATGCTTATGGAGAAATATAGGTGGAGTGAAGAAATATTTGATGATTTAAGATCAAATATCATAGCAGCACTTGACTTGTCCAGAGAACAAAATGATGAAGAAGTTTGCCGGTTTATTGAAAAGGAAGTGGAAGAATACTCCAGAAAAAATCTGTTAACTCTGAAAGAACGGGAACAATTAGAACATTTATTGTTTAATTCTTTAAGAAAGTATGATGCGATTCAGGAATTATTAGAGGATCCTGAAGTGACGGAGATTATGATCAATGGAGCGTCCCGTATTTTTTATGAGAAAAAAGGAAAATTATTTCGGGCGCAGACACATTTTTCATCTGAGCAGAAATTGGGTGATGTGATACAGCAGATGGCAGGAAACAGTAACCGTATGGTAAATGAGGCATCTCCAATCGTGGATACACGATTAGCAGATGGATCGCGTGTAAATATTGTGCTTTCACCAATTTCCATAGACGGTGCTGCAGTATCTATCCGAAAATTTCCACAAACACCTATTTTAATGGAAGATCTGATACGGATAGAGTCAATTACAGAGGAAGCCGCAGCATTTTTAAAAGTGCTTGTGATGGCAGGATATAACATATTTATATCAGGAGGGACAGGCTCCGGAAAAACAACGTTCTTAAATGCGCTGTCCCAGTATATTCCGAGGGAGGAAAGGATCATTACGATTGAAGATTCGGCAGAACTCCGGCTTGTCGACAAACCAAATCTGGTAAGACTTGAAACAAGAAATCAGATGTTTGAAGGAGTAAAACCGATTACGATACGGGATCTGATCCGTACGGCACTTCGAATGCGGCCGGAGAGAATTGTGGTTGGTGAGTGTCGTGGAGAGGAAGCGCTTGATATGCTGCAGGCAATGAATACCGGACATGATGGAAGTTTATCTACAGGGCATGCAAATTCCTGTCGGGATATGATGAGTCGTTTAGAAACGATGGTGCTGATGGGAATGGAGCTGCCGCTTACTGCGATACGAAGTCAGATTGCATCCGGACTGGATATTCTGGTTCATCTTGGGAGAATGAGGGATAAAAGCCGTAAGGTCCTGACAATTACAGAAGTGACTGGTATGCAGGAAGGGGAGATTGTGTTGAAAGATCTGTATCGTTATGTGGAAAAACCATCGGACGGAGAAACAGTCTGTGGAGAATTACAGCGGGTAGGTACACTTTTTAATCAGGAAAAATGTAAAAGAGCAGGAATCACACTTCCTGGTACAGGAGAATAAATGGATTATCGTAAATATCGGTGTAATCTGTGGGAACGACTGGGGTGTCTGGCAGCAGGGACGGCAGTCGCAGCAGCGATCGCGTGGCTGTTTTACCGTTCATGGTATGGAATGGTGCTGGTTATTCCTGTAAATTATCTAATCGTTTCTTATTACAAAAATAAAAAAAGAGATGAACGTGCAAAAAAGCTGATGATTGAATTTCGGGATGCGATCCAGACCGTTGCAGCGGCATTGCTTGCAGGATATTCCATTGAACATGCATGGAAAGAAGCGGAGCGGGAAATTATGGATCTGTATGGAAAAGAGGCAATGATCACTAAGGAATTGATTCAGATGAATGCAGAAATAAAATTAAACCGGAATGTAGAAGAGATTCTGCATGATCTGGCAGTGCGGAGCGGTGTGGAAGAAATCCAAAGTTTTGCAGAGATTTTTGGTTTTGCAAAAAGGAGTGGGGGAGACTTCCCTCAGATTATCCGGACAACAGCAGCACGCATATCCGCAAAGATAGAAGTAGAGAGGGAAGTGGATACAGTCATTGCCGGAAAGAAGCTGGAGGGGAAGATTATGAGTGTGATGCCATTTTTTATTCTCGCCTATCTGAATCTTGCATCAGGAGAATTTATCGATCCGTTGTATGGCAATCTGGCAGGTGTTCTTGTAATGAGTGCAGCATTATTGGTTTTTGTGGGGGCAATGGCAATAAACAGACGAATTTCAGATATCAGGGTGTAAGGGGAGAAACGGATGATTTTGTGTATTGGAGTTTTGTGCGTGGCAGTTTTGGTGCCGGTTGTGGGAAGAAAAAAAGTATCATCAGAAGTAAGGCGTGCGGCAGTTGTTATGATTTTAGTATCGGCTCTTGCAATTTTAGCACAAATTTCAGAAGAAATGGAAAGCGGTGGAATAGAATTAGAACTTGTGCGCCCATCATATGGGGAAGGGGATTATGAGGAAGAAATGACGGTCGATGCAGAAGGTATTTTAGATGGGTATTCCTATCAGGTGGTGGTTCCGGAACGTATTTTGTCGAAACAGGAGGAACAAAAATTACTTGAGGCTGCACAGCAGGAAATTGATGATGAATTTGTGAAAAACAATTGGGAAGTGCGGGAAAAGGCAGAGATAAGAAAAAATTACCAGGAGGGAGCGGTAAGCGCAGACTGGGAATTTGAACCGTATGATGTAGTGGACGATGAAGGGAGAGTGGTTGAGGAAAATATACCCGAAAATGGGATTCTGGTAAAAGCTGCAGTAACGTTAAGATGCGAATCATCAGAGTGCATCAGTGAACGGTATTTTCGTGTAATGCCAAGGGAGCTTGACGAAGAACATAAAATGATCCGGGAAATAGAGAATTATTTAAAGAAGCAGTCAGCAGATCCGGGGGATAGCATCAAACTTCCGGAGCAGCTAAACGGAAAAAAACTGATCTGGAATACCAAAAAAGAACATTTATCTGAAAAAATTCTGTTCCTTGGAGGGGGAATAGTAATCATCCTTCCTTTTGTGGAGCAATCGCGTAAAAAAGAAAGAGAAAAGAAGCGCAAAGCGTTGTTGGAACTGCAGTATGCGGATATGGTAAGTAATCTGGCACTTTTACTTGGCGCAGGAATGACTGTTTCTAAAGCATGGAACAGATTGACAGAAAATTATATGAATGAGCGGCAAAAAAGGACAATTCGCAGAAAAGAAGTCTATGAAGAGATGCAGCGGACTTCATTTGAAATAAAAAATGGAATGGGGGAAGAACGTGCTTATGAGCGTTTTGGAGAAAGATGTGGCGGCTACCGCTACCGCAAATTTGGCAATCTTTTGGCGCAGAATCTGAGAAAAGGAAGCAGGGGTCTGACAAGGCTGTTAGAGCAGGAGGCGGAAGATGCCTTTGAAGAACGAAAAAGTATGGCGCGAAAGCTGGGGGAGGAAGCCGGGACAAAGATGTTGTTTCCGATGATTCTGATGCTCGGTGCGGTGATGTTAATACTGGCATTTCCAGCTATGCGTTCCATGGAATTATAATTTAAAACAAAGGATTTGCCGGTAAAGTGTGTAATGATCATTTCATGAAATTATGGATTGTAAGATTAGAAAGGAGAAATTGTATGAAGGGGTTTAAAGAATTTTTAGGGGAAGAAGACGGGGTGGCCATTATTGAGATCGTGTTGATACTTGTTATTTTAATTGGGCTTATCGTTGTATTTAACACGAAAATCAAGAGCTTAAATACAAAAATTCTTAAGAAGATAACAATAGAGAGTAACAAATTGTTATGAAGACAGAGGAAGAAGGAAGTCTGACCATATTTTCTGCCCTGAGTCTGTTGTTGATTTTATCTTTTCTGCTTGCATTACTGGAAGGAGCAAGGGTATCGGGATTGCAAATGATGGATACCCTTGCGGCAGATATAGGAATGGACTGTGTGGCAGCGGAATATCAGACGGTATTATGGGATAAATATCATTTACTGTATTTGGATGGTGCATATGGTTGGGATCAGTTTGATGAGAATAAAGTGAGCTCCCGTGTCATGGACTATGTGGCTGGAAATTTGTCTGAAACCGGGGAAAACAGTGTGTTTCGAACAAAGCTGTGCGAAGCTTCCCTGCTGGAATATATGTTTGCAACGGATAATGATGGTACAGGTATGCTGCGTCAGGCATCTGCATATATGAAGAGGCATCTGCCGGAGGATGTTGCAAAGAAAATGTATCAGCAATATCAGGATGGAAAAAAGGCGGAGGCAGATGGAAAAACAGAATATAGTGTAGAGGATGCAGATCAGGCCATCATAAATGCAAAAAAGGAAAAAGAACAGGCGGATCAGAATGACAAAGAGGGTGCGCCGCAGGAGGAGGCGGGAGAAAAAAACATCCAGGACAATGAGAATAATCATGCACAGGATGCAGAAGACGGCAAAAAGGAAAGCCCAATCCAGATTGTCCTGCAATTAAAACAGAATGCGCTCCTTGGAATGACGGTATCAGATATGTCGTCTTTATCGGCGAAAGCAGTTGAAGCAAAAGATATGGTTTCGAACAGACAGTGTGAAACTGGGCGGTATGATATGAAAAAGGCAGAAAAAATGAATGTATCTGATCGTGTCATGGTACTGGAATATATTGGAAAACATTTTTCGGATTATACAGAGCCGGGAAAAGGAGATCTAACTTATGAGATGGAATATATCCTGTGTGGTAAAGATACGGATAAGAAAAACCTGGAATCATCCATAGAACGTCTGATGCGGATGCGCGAAGCTGCAAATGTTGCACATATTATAGCGGATAGAGAAAAATTAAATCAGACATTAATGATTGCAACATCACTTGCCGGTTTTTCCGGGAATCCGGCAGTTGTCAAGATTGTTCAAATTGGTGTGGTGGCAGCGTGGGCATATGTGGAAAGTATACTTGATCTGCGAACTCTTCTTTCCGGTGGAAAAATTTCACTCATTAAAAGTGCAGCAGAGTGGACCACGGATCTAAAAAAGCTGGGTGAAATAGTGACGGGGGAGGGAAAAGCAAGAGAATGTAAAAACGGCTTATCCTATCAGGCGTATATAAAACAGCTGCTATTTGCGATGAAAGAGAAAAAAATGGCATATCGTATGATGGATATCATGGAACTTGCCATGCAAAAGGAGCAGAATGGTAAAAATGCCAGAATGGATCATATGATAGACAATATGATCTGCGAACTGCGGTTTGAAGCTAAGCCGTTATTTGCAAAGAGAAGCTTCTATGGAGATATGGAAAAGGGGGGATATACGTTTTTTAAAAGACAGAAACTGTCATACATAAATGAATAAGGAGGGGATATGGCGGTGTTTCTTACAGAGAAGGAAAAAAAGAAATATAAAATATACAAAAAAGGATCTCTCCCGGAAAGTAATAATATTCTTTCTCATCAGGCGGAGGCCTGCCGCCGTCAGGAGACACCGCCATGTCTCTGGCTGGAAGGATCATTTACATTAGAGGCGGCTGTTATCTTGCCGGTTATGGCATTATTTTTTGTAATGATTCTAATGTTTTTCCGGGTAATGCAGGTTCAGATGGATGTACAAAAGGCATTGGATGATACCGGGCGTAAACTTGCAGTTATGGCAGCGCAGGAGGGTGAAGATCATGAGAAGATCGTTGGGATGGCTGCAGCAAATGTACTTTTCAAGAAAAATATAAAGAAAAGTGACAATATCAACCACTATGTAGTTAATAAAGTGGCAGGTATTAATCTTTTGAAATCAAAATTCACGGAGGATAAAATTTATCTTGTAGCATCTTATGGTGTCAAAATGCCGGTGTGGCTGCCCGGAAAGCCGTATCTTAAAATCAGACAGCATGTCATTTGCCGTAAGTGGACAGGATGGGTGGAAGATAACGGTAATATGGAGATATGGGTGTATGTGGCAGAAAAGGGGAGTGTATATCATACATCGAGAGAATGTACATATTTGAAATTATCAATATCAGCTGTTAATTATACAGATATAAAGAATAAAAGAAATAAATATGGAGAAAAATACCGCGAATGCGAAGTCTGCGCGGAAAAAATAAAAGAAAAAAATACGGTGTTTATTACAGATCAGGGAAACAGATTTCATTATGATTTGAATTGTGGTGGAATTAAACGCACAATTTATATGATACGTCTGTCAGAAGTGGGAAATAGAAAAAAATGCAGTAGATGCGAAACTTAGAAGAATGCAGGAGGATTATGGGAAAATGCTGCAAAATACATTAATACTTGGATTTTTTTCGATATCTGCATTTCAGGATTACAGAAATAAAAAAATAAATATATATTTTTTACTGACCGGAGGTATTATAGGACTCTTATTTCATCTCTATAGTATGGAGTTGAGTATCATAGAGATTTTACTCGGAATGGGGATTGGAATGATGATCTTGTTTTTTGGGTTATGGTCAGGTGGAAGTGTCGGGCGTGCAGATGGAATGATTCTGGTGGTCAGCGGGATATTTTTGGGATTTGAAAAAAATGTGGAGGTATTTGTTATGGGACTATTTTTAGCTGGGATAACATCTTTATTTTTATCGGTGATCAGAAGGAAAGGACGAACCTACAGGATTCCATTTGCCCCTTTTTTACTGGCGGGTTATCTGTTCGTAATGGTGATGGAATGAAGGAATGGGAAGCATCCATTACCATTGAGGCCGCAATCATTATGTCAATGGCGATGTTATTATTTTTCATTATTATGAAACTTGGACTGCAGTTGTATGACGAGACGAGAACACTTGCAGGGGGAATTATAAAAGATCAAACAGTAAATGCGGTAAAACTGTTTTATGAGCTGGAAAGGGTGAGAGAATTATTTTGAGTATTCAATTTAGTTATTACAGAAATATTCATGCCAGTCATATGATTTTAACACCGGCATTAGAAGGAGAACCATGGGAAAAAGAAATGCTTTGGAGAAACAGACCCGGGGAACTTATATTGCCGGAGTATAATAGCAGAAACGGACAGACACAGTTGTGGTATGACATAACAGGAAAACAGGCAGTGGATATGTTAGCGGAATTGTCAGATATCAGTTATGAGATATTTATTAAAATATGTGAGGCGGTTGTTGCGATGGCGGAGATACTGGATGGCTTGCTGATATCTCCGGATATATTGCTGCTGCGCCCGGAAAGTATTTTTTTTGACAATCAGACAGAAAATGTCAGTTTTTGCTGTTATTTTGGAAATGAAAAGGAGATAGGAAAATCATTTCATGAGCTGTTAGAGTATCTTCTGGCAAAATTAGACCATAAAAATGTGAATGGAGTTCAGACGGCATATGAGTTATTTGAATATACCAGAATGGATGGATACTGTATTGCAGAAATAAAAAAGATACTGAGAAAGGCTGAATATACAGAGGATGTACCAGAAAAAATTACAGAGACGGTGTGGAAGGAAGAGGAGTCTGAGTATATGTCGATTCCTGTGGAAAATAAGAAAAAAGGGATCCTGCGTTTGTGGCAGCAAAAAGAGCAGAACATATTTGGAAGGATCCGTAAATTATTACAAGGGGGAAAAATACCGGAGAAAAAAGTGGAGCCATTTGTATTTGAACCGGAACCAGAAATTAACATGCACCAGCAGAATCCAACGGTTTTACTTGCTGATCTACCCAAAAAGGAATATGGAATACTAAAATATGAAGGAAATGGCACCTGCAGTGAACTTTCGATAGATCATACCCCATATATTATAGGAAGTGAATTGGATTGTGATGGTGTGATACCGAGTGGAACAGTGAGCAGGCATCATGCGCGGATCACCAGAAAAGGGGAGGTTTACTTTATAGAGGATCTTAATTCTTCCAATGGGACCATGGTAGGCGGAGAGTTACTGAATTGCAGGGTAAAAATGAGCCTTCAGGCGCAGGAAACGGTTATGTTTGCGGACGAAAAGTTTAGATTTATTTAAGAAAATAAAAAGACATACATATTTGCAATCTTTTTTTGCTACGTTATAATGAACTTTAGCGAGTTCATATTATGTGTGGAAAACATGCACAATAAATACGGCTATAATTAAATCAGAGGGCAAATATATGAACAGAGAGATAGAACAGGCAATACTTACAGAAGGTTACCGGTTTTGCAGGGTACAGCCGGAAAATATCGGCGTTTTTTATAAATACTACCAGCAGGGATTTCATGTGGTAATGATGATATCGCTGGAAGATACACAGGCTTTGACAGTAGAACAGCATCAGGTAATGCAGGAACGTGTGATGGATCTGTTTTATCATCCGCAGGGAAGACTTGCAGATTTTCCGGAAGGCTATCCGGTTTATCATGTGGAATTGCTTACACTGCTGTCTGGTAATAATACGGATATGATGCATCAGTTATGCTGTATGCAAAAAAATGTCTGGGGTTACGACATGAAGCAGGGCAGACTGATCATTTATGAGAATCAGCCGGGGGATTTCTGGGGACTTAAAAATGCACTGGAGAATTGCAGAGCCGAATCAAAAAGTACCGGAAGTACAAATCCAGGTTTTTCTCTGAAGGGACTCTCCTATACTACGATAGCGATTGCTGCCATAAATGTGATCGTATATCTGATACTGGAAATTCTGGGAGATACGCAGGATCCGTTTTATATTGCATCCCATGGCGGAATGTACCCGGAGTTCATACAGATCAATCATCAGTGGTGGAGGATATTTACAGCGATGTTTATTCATTTTGGTTTACCACACCTGGTAAACAATATGGTAATATTCTGCTGTGTTGGATCGAGACTGGAGCGGGCAGCAGGTCATTTTAAAATGTTTGTAATATACATGTTATCCGGAATTGGTGGAGGATTATTATCCTATTTTATGATGTTATACAGCGGAGATTATGCAGTATCAGCAGGCGCATCCGGTGCGGTGTTTGGCACGATTGGCGGTTTGATCTTGGTAGTGATAAGACATCGGGGCAGATTTGAAGGTTTAACGGTAAAAGGAATGATCCTTATGGCGGTATTGAGTCTGTACTATGGTTTTTCCACAATTGGAATTGATAACTGGTGTCATGTTGGAGGAATTCTTACCGGATTTCTTGCGGCGATGATTTTATACCACAAAAAAGTGGAAAATTGTTGATTATAAGAATAAAACTTTATATACTGAAAACAGTATTTGGTGAACATGCAGGAAGAGGTAGAATATGAAAGTAAACATTTATTATGGTGGACGGGGATTGTTAGATGATCCTACATTATATGTGTTGAACAAAATGGAAGAAGTATTGCAGGAACTTCGCGTGACAGTGGAACGCATTAATATTTATGAGCATAAAAATGAGATCGCAACGCTTCCGCAAACGATGAAAGATGCGGATGGTATTATTCTTGCGACCACCATCGAGTGGCTTGGGATAGGCGGCTACATGCAGCAGTTCCTGGATGCCTGCTGGCTGTATGGCGATAAGGAAAAGATAAAAACGACTTATATGCAGCCGATTGTCATGTCTACAACATATGGAGAGCGCGAGGGCGAACTGACATTGCAGAGTGCATGGGAGATTTTAGGTGGACAGCCATGCCCGGGACTTTGCGGATATGTTGAGGATCTTGTCAGTTTTGAGATGAATAAGGACTATACCGTTCTGATTGAGAAGAAAGCAGAAAATCTTTACCGGACGATCTCGCAGAAAGTAAAATGTCTTCCAACCAGCAATCAGGCAGTAAAACAGACCATATTAAGGACTCCTCAGTTAGAGCTTACCCCACAGGAGAGTGAGCAGTTGTCAAAGTATGTGTCGGATGACACATATGTGAAAAAACAGAAGGAAGATATCGAAGAACTTGCAACGATGTTTAAGGGAATGCTTGGTAAGTCCGAAAAAGAGGATGAAGAGGCTTATATTGAAACATTTCGTGCACAGTTTGCACCGCAGCCAGAATTTAGGGCAAGATATCTGTTTATTATAGAGGGCAGGAAAAAACCGCTGTTTCTGGAAGTAAATGAAGGCGAGCTTACCATTCACTATGGCCAGGAAGAAAATATTGATGTCTATGCAAAATTAAAACCGGAAGTTATGGACAGTATCGTAGATGGACGGATGACATTTCAGAGAGCATTTATGACAGGGGAAATGACTGCGAAAGGAAACTTTAAGATCCTGCGTATGTTAGATACCATGTTTAATTTCGCACATTGATGCACAAAATCTGCAGGACGTCGCAGCAAATACGTTGATTACGCAAATAAAAGGAAGTGCAGATGCACGGAAATGGAGGATAATAGATAAAATGAGAGATGCAAATTGTATTTTTTGTAAAATTATTGGAGGCGAGATTCCGTCCAATACGATTTATGAAGATGATGAGTTCAAAGTAATTCTGGATGCAAGCCCGGCATCAAAAGGACATGCATTGATCCTGCCAAAGGAACATTATGCAGACATTTATGAGATTGATGAAAAGACTGCAGGACATGCAATGCAGCTTGCAAAAAAACTTGCAAAACATATGACGGATGTTTTAAAGTGCGATGGATTTAATATTGTGCAGAATAATCATGAAATTGCTGGACAGACAGTATTTCATTTTCACATGCATCTGATCCCTCGTTATAAGAATGCAAAAAATAATGATATTCTGATCTGGGATCATGAAGAGTTTACACCAGAAGAGATGGCGGAGATCAGAGATTCTTTAAAGATGTAAAAAGATTGCTGAATAATCAGTTTTTTGACCATAGTTATACAACGAAAGAGGAACAGACATATAAAAAATATATATCCGTTCCTCTTATCTTAAAAATCATTTTTTAGATGCGTCTAAAATCAGTCCGATAATCGTATCAATGGAATTACGGCTGTTACTGTTTTCCATTGCCTCAATATATGCTTCCTTTTTGTGGAAGACATGTTCAATTGCTTCAAGAAGTGTTGTGTTTGACAGTTCTTCTTCCTCTAATACATAACTAAATCCCTGGGAACGAAACGAATTTGCATTCAGAATCTGATCTCCACGGCTGGCAGCGGCGGAAAGAGGAATTAAAATATTAGGCTTGCGCAACGCAAGAAGTTCACAGATTGCGTTTGCACCTGCGCGGGAAATGACAAGATCTGCAAGAGCAAACATATCGGAAAGCTCTTTGTTGGCATATTCAAACTGTGCATATCCATCTGTCGCAGTTAATGTATCGTCCAGATTACCTTTTCCACAGAGATGAATCACATTATAATTTTTCAAAAGTTCAGGAAGCAGGCCGCGGATCGCTGTATTTATTACACGGGAGCCGGAACTTCCACCAACGATCAGAATTGTCTGTTTACTGTGATCTTTAAAATGACAGAGCGAAAAAGCAAAGTCGGCATTTCCTGTTAAAAGTTCCTGACGAATCGGGGAACCGGTCAGTACCGCCTTTTCTTTCGGAAGATAAGAAAGTGTTTCAGGAAAATTACAGCAAACTTTTGTTGCGCTCGGAATGGCAAGTTTGTTTGCAAGTCCCGGAGTCAGATCAGACTCATGTATAATGGCAGGAACTTTGCAGTGTTTTGCAGCTAAAACAACTGGGACAGAGACAAAGCCGCCTTTAGAAAAAACGACATCCGGTTTTATCTTTTTTAAAAGCCGGATCGACTGCGCATATCCTTTTAATACTTTAAATGGATCTGAAAAATTCTTAGGATCAAAGTAACGTCTTAATTTTCCAGAAGAAATGCCATAGTAAGGAACACCCTGTTCCTCGATCAGCCGTTTTTCAATTCCTTCATAGGAACCTATATAAGAAATTTCAAAACCTTCATTTCGCAAGGCTGGCATCAATGCGATATTTGGTGTGACATGTCCTGCAGTGCCGCCCCCGGTCATTACGATTTTTTTCATAGAATAATCCCTTTCCTGTAACATTTTGCACTTCCCTATTTATAATACCCTTATGCATAAAAGTCAAGAAAAGACTTATAAAATGGAAAACAGGAAGAGAGAGAATTGATAAAAAGCAAAGAATTGAAAGGGAAAAATGTCGGAAGTTGCGGTCAAAACACGGCCGAAAGACCTTTTCAAATGGTTCTGTTCTTTCTATAATTAATAAGAAAAAGGGACAATACATAAATTTATTGATAAGTCCCGGAAAAGAGAGGTGGTATACATGGAGCAGATGGGAACCTTTATGGCAGAATATGCAGAATGGTTTTATATGGGAAGCAGTATTGTGATATTGATCCTTCTGATTTATGTATTACACAGGATAAAAAAAACAGAGCGAAAAAACCTTATGATGAACAGGGAAATAGAAAAAAGATTGCAGCAAATAGAAAAACAAAACAGACAAAAAGAAACCGAAGATAGAACAGAAAACGAACATGAAAAAATGACCGGTAAAATAAGGCTGAAGGAAGACACTGATTTACACCAGACGCAGGTATTGCAAGGTCTGGAGAAAGGAAAGCAGAATGCAGAGTCCGTGACCGTGATCCATGATGTTATAGAGGAGGTTTTTTCGTAAAATTTGGAATAAAATGTCAGATGCTTGACATTTCATGTTTGCTTTGCTATAATCCTCATTGTAATAAATCCGTAATAATTGTAACAAAGATGAATAAAACGAAACAAAGGTGTAATACTATTTACATAAGATGGTAAACACTGATGGAGGTTTTCTATGAATTTAAGAAAAAGAGCAATCAGCGGAATCATGCTTGCCGGTTCTATGGTAGTGATGTGCGCGATTGCAGATGCAGCCAGTACAGTTTCAGCAGAGGCAGTAGCGGTTGTAGCAGACACAAGGACGGACTTAGCTACAGATGGGACAGCAGGTGTTGTTGCACAGTTAAACCAGATAAACACAGATATAGTGGAGATGGCAGCAGCAGGGATTGAACACTCCCAGACCATACTTGTTGCTTCAGCAGATGAGGAAGCGCAGGCAGTGGAAGATACAGATACATTGGAAAATGCATCTGTAGTACAGAATGAAGCAGCATCCATAGAGGAATCTGCACAGATTGAATCAGAGGAAGATGGCACGGCACAGGATGCGGGTACTACAGAAGATATACAGGAAACAGTTGAAGAAAACGCAACAGATATAGAAAATACAGAAAACACTGAGACCGAGAATACAGAAGAGACAGAAAACATCGAGAATGCTGAGGATGCCGGGAATACAGAGAATACAGAAGATGCTGAGTGGCAGAACCGTCTGATGGCAGATGTTGATGAGTTTTTATATGTCAGGGCATCTGGCGGTGCGGATGCAGAGATTATCGGTAAATTATATAAAGGTGATGTGGCAGACGTTGTCGAGAGCGGAGATACATGGACTCATGTGGTATCCGGTGATGTAGACGGATATGTCAACAATGATTATTGTGTATCCGGTGAGGACGCACTTGCCTATGCACAGGAAAATGTTGAAACAGAGGCACAGGTCAATACGAATGGACTTCGTGTCAGAAATGAAGCGTCCGAGGATGCGTCCGTTATCACTGCAGTTTCCGAAGGAACGACATTGACGGTCGATACAGATGCTGAGGCAGAAGATGGCTGGGTAGCTGTAAAATATAAAGGACAGACCGCATATGTCAGTGCAGATTATGTTACGACAGAACTTGCACTTGGCGAGGCAGTTACAATCGAAGAAGAAAAGGCAGCATTAGCAAAGAAAGCTGAGGAAGAGGCAGCGGCAAAAGCAGCACAGACTACAGAGACATCCACCGTACAGAATGCTTCAGTTTCAGCATCTTATGATGATGTGACACTTCTTGCAGCACTGATCCAGTGTGAAGCAGGAAATGAATGTTATGAAGGACAGCTTGCAGTTGGGGCAGTTGTTATGAACAGACTTCGTTCCGGTGCATATCCATCCAGTATTTCTGGTGTTATTTACCAGAGCGGTCAATTCCCGCCGGCAGGACAGGGAATGGTTGCGAGTATCGCAGCAAACGGACCAAAGAGCAGCTGCGTACAGGCAGCACAACAGGCATTGGGCGGTTCTGATAACACTGGTGGTGCAACCTGTTTCTCAAGAGCAAGTTCCGGACGCGCCGGTGTTGTAATTGGAAACCATGTATTTTATTAAAAACGGCATAATATGATTTTAGACAGGTATTTCGGAAACGGAATACCTGTTTTCGCGTTTTCCTATGTTAAGGAAGAAGCTGTTAAATTATTCAAAAGGGATTGACAGATCACAAAGAACAAAGTATTATTTAAAGGAACTTCATACTGCAATGCTTTAAAGTGAAAAAGAAAAACGCATTATGAACACAATAGATTCAATGTTTTACAGGCAAATCTATTGATATAAATAAAAAAGTCAGCGCAAAGAGTACAAAATGTCTTTTAACAGGATGATATCGATAACTGATATAGAAAAACGGCGCAGAAACGGAGGACAAAATGGAAATGGAAATGGAGTTCTTACGGAAACTTCCGACACCGGCAGAATTGAAGGAAGAATATCCGGTAAGTGCACAGGTTGTTGCAACTAAGGCAGAGCGTGATGATGAGATCCGCGCAATCTTTGAGGGAAAAGAAGATAAATTAATTCTGGTGATCGGGCCGTGCTCTGCGGACAACGAGGATGCGGTAATTGATTATATTTCAAGACTTCGCAAAGTACAGGATAAAGTTGCAGATAAGATTTTTATGATTCCACGTATTTACACGAACAAACCAAGAACGATTGGAATCGGTTATAAGGGTATGCTGCATCAGCCGGACCCGGAAAAAGAAACGGATATGTTAAAAGGAATCATAGCGATTCGCCAGATGCATAAACGTGCAGTGGAAGAGACCGGTTTTACCTGTGCGGATGAGATGTTATATCCGGAAAATCACAGATATTTGTCAGATCTGCTTTCTTATGTAGCAGTAGGTGCACGTTCCGTGGAAAACCAGCAGCACAGACTGACGGCAAGCGGTGTTGGTATTCCGGTAGGTATGAAAAATCCAACCGGCGGTGACATTGCAGTCATGATGAATTCCATCATTGCTGCACAGAACAGCCATACATTTTTATACCGCGGCTGGGAAGTAAAAACACAGGGAAATCCATATACGCATGCAATTTTGAGAGGTTATGTGGATAAATTCGGAAGAAATATTCCGAATTATCATTACGAAGATCTGCAGAATCTGCTGGAGCATTATGAGGATGCCAATTCGTCAAGCAATCCACTTGCAAATCCGGCAGTTATCGTGGATGCAAACCATTCCAATTCCGGTAAGAAATTTGAGGAACAGATCAGAATCAGCAAGGACGTGCTGCATAGCTGTAAGATGTCGGCAGATATTCATAAGCTGGTCAAGGGACTGATGATCGAGAGTTACATCGAGGACGGAAACCAGAAAGTTGGAGAGCACTGCTATGGCAAATCCATTACAGATCCTTGTCTTGGCTGGGAGAAAACAGAGAAGCTTATTTATGAGCTGGCAGAACTGTGGTAAATGCCATGTACCGTATTTTGATTGTAGAAGATGACGAAAGTATAGCACGGAGTGTCAAAACTCATCTGGAAAGTTGGAATTATGAGGTATGCTGTGCCGAAGATTTTTCCAATGTGGCCGGTACGTTCGCGGCGTTTGATCCGCAGCTTGTACTGATGGATGTGAAACTTCCTTTTTTCAATGGCTACCACTGGTGCAGTGAGATCCGTAAAGTATCAAAAGTGCCTGTTATTTTTGTATCGTCCGCGTCGGATAATATGAATATTGTCATGGCAGTCAGTATGGGCGGAGATGATTTTATCGCAAAACCATTTGATCTTGAGGTGCTGACTGCAAAGGTACAGGCAATGCTTCGCAGAACCTATGATTTTACAGGACAGAGTGCTGTTTTAGAGCATAAGGGTGCCATGCTGAATCTGACAGAGGCAGCATTATTTTATGAGCAGGAAAAAATAGAATTGACGAAAAATGAATTTAAGATCCTGCAGGTACTCATGGAAAATAAACAGAAAGTTGTATCAAGAGATACGCTGATGGTAAAATTATGGGAGAGTGACAGTTTTGTGGATGAAAATACGCTTTCTGTCAATGTAAACCGTTTGCGGAAAAAACTGGAATCAGTGGGGCTTTGTGATTTTATTGTAACGAGAAAAGGAATCGGGTATCAGATCGGATGAGCGGAATTATTTCTTATGTAAAAAGAATTGGTGTCTGGCTGTGCATTGTCATTGCATGTGAAACGATCATGATCATCACGATGATGCTCAATAAAATACCATTCGCAGAAATTGGTTATGGAATATTTATTTCACTGTTTCTGCTGCTGATACTTCTGGCTTTTGATGCGATGAGGTATTACAGGCATTATCAGAAGGTAAAGGAGTTAGAGCATACCATCATGCTCTCCACGGACGGGATGCCGGAAAATGCAGACCTGCTGGAAAATGAATACCAGAAGCTTCTTCGGATATTATCGGATGAATATACAGGGGCGCAGAGCCGGGCAGCCACAAGACAGAAAAATATGCAGGAATATTATGCCATGTGGGTTCACCAGGTCAAGACACCGATCGCAGCACTGCGGCTTCTGCTTCAGAATAAAAATGATGAGGGGCAGATGACAGAGGAACTTTCCGAACTGTTTGGGATTGAACAGTATGTGGAGATGGCATTGCAGTATCAGCGTCTTGATTCGGAAACGACGGATTTTGTATTTGAGGAGACCGATTTAGATGAGATCATACGGACTTCCGTGAGAAAATACGCCAGGCAGTTTATTGCAAAAAAAATCAGTCTGAGCTATGAGCCGGTTGAAACAACGGTGATCACCGATAAAAAATGGCTCTCATTTGTCATAGAACAGGTGATATCGAATGCGGTCAAATATACAAAAACAGGCGGTATTAAAATTTATCTGAAGGATGGGGATGGAACCATGTCGGTGCCAGTGCAGAAAGCATCTCATAGAAAAGAAGATGATGGGGAGAACAGCGGCATGAAATCGGTTCGCCTTGTCATTGAGGATACCGGAATCGGGATCCGGGCAGAGGATCTGCCGCGTATCTGTGAGATGGGATATACCGGCTGTAACGGACATGAGGGACAGCATTCGAGTGGAATCGGTCTGTATTTGTGCAGCCGTATTTTAAAGAAACTGGGGCACACATTTTCCATTACTTCAAAAGAAGAGGTGGGAACGGTTGTAAAAATTGGTTAAAGCGGCTATTTCAGGTAAAAATGTATAATGGAATAAAAATGCAATCTTACAGGAATGTAAGATACGGCAGGGAAATGTAAGCTGGTTCGATGGCATACATTTCCCTGTTTTGCTATACTGGGTACAGTCCTTGAGGAAATGAAATAAAATTGCTGCGGTAAAAACGATGCTTACAGCAGCAGAAAAAATATGAGAGTAGAAAAGACGGGGAGGAACCTGATATGGCACTTTTAGAGGTAAATAATTTAAAGAAAATATATACCACGCGGTTTGGAGGAAACCAGGTGGAGGCATTAAAATCGATGAATTTTTCGGTGGAGGAAGGCGAGTATGTGGCGATCATGGGAGAGTCCGGCTCTGGAAAAACGACGCTTCTCAATATTCTTGCCGCACTGGATAAGCCGACTGCGGGAGAAGTCCTTTTGAACGGGAAAAATATTGTGACGCTCCGTGAGAAAGAGATCTCTGCATTCAGACGGGATCATCTCGGATTTGTTTTTCAGGATTTTAACTTATTAGATCAGTTCTGCTTAAAGGACAATATCCTGCTCCCGCTTGTACTTGCCGGTGTAAAACCGGAGCAGATGGAGCCAAAGGTATATCCGCTTGCAAAAAAACTTGGAATTGAAGAACTTTTGGAAAAATATCCGTATGAAATCTCCGGTGGACAAAAACAGCGTGTGGCAGTGGCGCGTGCACTGATTACAAATCCACAGCTGATCTTAGCGGATGAACCGACCGGGGCACTTGATTCGAAGGCGACCGACAGTATCCTGGCATTATTTAACCAGATCAATGAGGATGGACAGACGATCCTTATGGTAACACACAGTATCAAGGCAGCAAGTCATGCGAAACGGGTGCTGTTTATCAAAGATGGAGAAGTATTCCATCAGTTGTACCGCGGAGATATGAGTACCGAGGAACTTTATGCGAAAATATCCGACACACTCACTATTTTAACGACAGGTGGTGAGCGTCATGAATAAACTTTATCTGAAACTTGCATGGAGCAACTTAAAAAACAGCAGACAGTTTTATCTGCCATATGTGATCGCAGGAATGTTGTCAGCCATGATGTTTTATACGATGTGTGCGATCCAGGGGAATGAAGGGCTCTCAAAGATGCGCGGAGGAACCAGTGTCCAGATGGTTCTTTTCTTTGGAGTGATCGTCGTAGGTGTGTTTGTCAGTATCTTTTTGTTTTATACGAACAGCTTTATTATGAAGCGCAGAAAAAAAGAACTTGGGATCTATAATATTCTTGGCATGGAAAAAATCCATATTGCCAAAATCATGGCATGGGAAACGTTTTTTTCTTTCCTGATCGCAGTTGGCGGCGGCCTGATACTCGGTATCGTATTCCAGAAATTACTGACCATGTTTTTGTACCGGCTGACCGGATTAGATGCAGCAATTCCGTTTTACATTTCAGGATGGGGATGCCTTCATACCGCAGAACTTTTTGGTGCCATTTATGTATGTATTCTTCTTTACAATCTGATGCAGATCCGGCTTTCAAATCCGGTGGAATTGCTGCATAGCGGAAGTACGGGAGAACGTGAACCGAAAACCAAAATTCTGCAGGCAGTGCTTGGAGTAGTTTGTATTGCAGCCGGTTATTATATGGCAATCACTGTGGATAACCCGGTAAAGGCGATTACTCTGTTTTTCGTTGCAGTCATGCTGGTTATTATCGGAACCTACTGGCTGTTTAATGCCGGCAGTATCGCATTTTTAAAATTACTTCGGAAAAACAAGCGTTATTATTACCAGACCAGACATTTTACAACGGTTTCCGGCATGATCTACCGGATGAAACAGAATGCTGTGGGACTGGCAAATATCTGTATTTTGTCAACAATGGTACTGGTTGTGATTTCTATGACAGTATGTATGTACGCCGGACTTGAAGATGAGTTAAAAACACAGTATCCGGCAGAGCTGGAAGTACTGTTTTATGACCCGGATGGACAGCAGGATTCCGGGACATTTGACCGGATGACAGATGAGATTGAAAATGTGATAAAAGAAAATGGCAGAGTAATAACAGGCAGACAAAAAGGAATCTATGCGGGGGCGGCAGTCATGCTGTCTGGAAATAAGGTTATAGCACTGGATCGTTCGAATATGGATTTTTCCAATATGTATATGCTTGAAGTTATGACAAAACAGGGATTTGAGGAATATATGCAGGAATCAATCCCGGATATTTCAGATGGAAGCGTGGCAATAATGGCAGATCCTGTGTATGAGCTGGAGAGCATTGTGATTGGTGATGATGAGTATCCGGTGGAACAGACCATGAAAATTCCGGGGAAAGATGCAATGACGGAATTAGTGGGAGGTACTGTAATCGTGATTGCAAAAGATGAAACTGCATTAGAAAAGATGCGTCAGCAGTTATCAGATATGGAGACGGCTGCCTATGGGGAAGATCGAAAAGTTGACCTTACCTATATGATGAACTTTGATATGAGTGGATCTGTGGAAGAAAAAATTGCCTGCGCAAATGCTGTGCGGGAGCACCTCAATGAATGGCAGAATGATGAGACAAATCCACAGATTATGCGGTTGGAGTATAATGTAGTCTCAAGAGCGGAGGGCCGCATAGATTATGAGTCAAGCAATGGCGGTTTGTTTTTCCTTGGACTGTTTTTGGGAAGCATGTTTTTGATGATCACGGTACTGATTATTTATTACAAGCAGATATCCGAAGGTTATGAAGACAAAGAACGGTTTGCCATCATGGAGAAAGTCGGAATGAGCAACGCAGAGGTAAAGGCCTCGATCCGTTCCCAGGTGCGCACGGTATTTTTCCTGCCGCTCGTCACGGCAGCATGTCATCTTGCAGCAGCATATCCGATGCTGAAAAAACTGCTTGCACTGGTGGCTTTGTATAACGGAACCCTGTTTGCATGGTGCTTAGCAGGCACAGTGCTGGTATTTGGACTGATCTATCTGGCTGTCTTTGCAGTTACATCAAGAAGTTATTATAAAATTGTGGGAAATCAGGTATAAGACGGCTGCCGCATCTGTTTTGCAATGGACAGATGCGGTATTTTTGACATTGGAATCCGTTCTGTGTTAGAATCAGTCGAAATTAAAAAATGAGAGTTTGAAGATGGAGATCGTGTGACTGTGCATTGTCCCTAAAAGGATAGAAACGAGGAAGATTATGGAACAGATAAAAAATATTATTTTTGATGTGGGGGATGTTTTACTCTCCTACCGGTGGAAATATATGCTGATGGATTACGGGCTTTCAGAGGAAGAAGCAGTGCGCATTGGAACAGAAATGTTTGATGACCCGGAAGGATTGTGGGGACTGCTCGATCTTGGAACCGTCCCACAGCAGGAGATCATTGAGCATTATTGTAGAAAATATCCGGCAGATGAAAAGGTGATCCGCTGGTTTATCGGGCATGGAGAGTATATGCCCGTAGCAAGACCTGCAGTCTGGGAACTTGTACACGAACTGAAAAAGCAGGGGTACGGGGTGTATCTGCTATCCAACTATTCAGAGGAATTATTCAAAAAGCATACAGAATACGCGGATTTCATGAATGATATTGATGGACTGATCGTGTCCTATATGGTGCACAAAGCAAAACCGGATCCGGCGATTTATGCGGCACTCTGCGAGAAATATGAGTTAAATCCATCTGAATGTTTGTTTTTTGATGACCGTCTGGAAAATGTACAGGCGGCGATAAGCTACGGCATGCAGGCGAAGCGGGTATTGTCAAAAGAGGGGCTTGTGGAGGATCTGGAGAAAATTGTGCAGGTATATGAGATTGCGCAAAAGAAATAGGGGTTGTTTTTTTACCTATTATCTCTAATAAGCGTAATGATCGCACATATCATGATAACAAATGTAAATAAGTCTGAGTATGTAACCATATTGCCGTCCTCCTATATCAAGACTCGGAGGAGCAGGCGCAACCGTCCACCGGCTGCCTGGGTAAATATATTATATTGTCAATGTGTCACAAGGGAAAATAAGAACTTCTATGAAAAATAAAAGAGAGCAGACAACGGGAATCGAACCCGCTGAAAACGTCTTATAAGTGTTGAAAAATCAATATGTTTATAGAAACGTGGAGTATTTTGTGGAATACTTTTTATAAATTGATATGGTTATCCTCACAAAATTTTAAAAAGCGTTTTTGATTTGTTTTGGTATCTTTAAGATCGAATAATTCTAACCAGTGGTGATATTTCTGTTCCTTTTTCTGTTCGGAAGCATTTTTAAAAAGGGTATCCTGCATATATTGATCGATTTGGTTATCTATAGCAGCACGTTCACTGGAAAATGTCTGCATATAGGTACTTTTCATAATATGATCAGTCTTCCATCCACCGCGTTCCTGAGCGTATTTATCTGGAATACGAAGTACTGCCATAACGGATGCGTTTACATGCCGAAGATCATGGAAAGTCATGTGTGGAATACCGGCTTTGGTTATAAGACGGTTAAAACGTTTTGATAGAGCTGTTCCGGATAAGGTTACAAGCTGATCCGTCTCTACTTTGTCGATTAACTGTTTTAAATATTCCGGCAGACGCAATGTGCGATCTCTGGTTGGCTGTTTTCCTTTATTTTTTACGACGGCGTTATTATGTTCGTCTTTTACAATAACTTCTTTTATCGTAATGTAGCATCCGTCAGAAGAGATAGATTTTGATTTTGTGAGTCCAAGAATTTCTGATTCAGTTAGTGATAACCACATAGCGAGGAGAACAGGGAGCTCAATAGGTGTATCTTTTACAATCTGGTAAATCACATCAGGGGTAGAAATCTCGTGTTGATTGTGTTCGATCTGCGGTAGTTTTACGGTACAGTCGAGAGCTGGGGCATAAGTATTAATAACGGCAGTAATGAGACCGTACTCATTAATAACGGTTTTGGCTTTTATCTGTCGCGGATTTTTCTTTCCGGTGGTTCGTTTGGATTCAGTATTAACGGCATCGCGTAAAAGTTCTGTGGAAAGCTGTGAGAGTTTGCAATACATAATGCTCTTAAAGGCATTGCGCTGTATGGTCCGGTAACCGCGTATTGTTGCAGGGGAGAGCACAGCATCAGAGGACTGGATGTATTTGTCGATAGCTTCGTATAGAGTTAAATTAAGTGGGCGTTTCATGAGCTGCTTATTTGCCATGACCTGAGCTTTTAGCTGATTTGCTTCTGCGACAGTTTCGCCGGTAACGGATATGTATTTTTTAATTTTCTTTTGACGTCCGGTTTTTGGGTCGATCACAGGATTACCGTGTTCATCGAAACAGAGTTCAGAGTGATCATAAATTTTTTTTCGTATATTTCCGCTGGGCAGTTCGCCTTTTCTTTTCTTTGGCATGATGAATACCTCTCTTGATTGAAATACCTATCAAAATGTGTTGGAATCTATATAATGATTAAAAGGCAAAATCATTTTGTTGTGACAGAGTTTTATGGAAAGTAGGGGTGTAGCTCTTCTAATATTTTATGGTAATCTTCACGATGAATTGTATTGGTTGGTAATTCGTGTCGGATAAGAGGTATCATAAAATTATCTGATAATGTATTTTTGAATGCATCGCTCTTTTTTTGCTGAGCAAGAGCCTTTTCTCCATAATATTTTGCAGAAAAATGTGATGTGCCATCTAATTCTATCATTATGAAAGGCTGATATTCAAAAAAGGTTTGTTTATGGTGTGTACTCCCTAATGTGGTAAAATATCTTTTTTGGCATTTACAAATAATAAAATCCACGTTTTTGTTAAGCAAGAGTCGACGTGCAGTGTCAAGTTCCTCTGGATGATCTTGCAGATCATCTGTGCGTATTTTAATAAAAGAATGTAGACTTACCTGTGGGAAAACGTAAAATAAAGAACGTTCGGTTGGATTAGTAATTAATTGATCCAGTGCTTTATTGATGTAATAAAACATACGTGCCTCATTGGAATTCATGATGGAAGAGGCTTGTGTATAAAATGTATCTGGATTATTCATGACGTTGCTAACAATTTCATTGTCAAGTGATGGAAGAACTTGATGGCTAGTTTGGAGCTGTTGCTCATCAGACATTGAATTGTTCTGTAAAACGCTGTTTTGAGAGTTTGCTTGATCGGACGGATGCTGCCTGTTTTTAAATAATGAATAAATGGTATATATTGCTATAGCGAAAATTATCAGACTTATGATGTGATTCATAGGCAGATGCAGATAATGCGAACCAATCCAATACATCAATGCAAGCAAAGCGGATATACTGATGATGGTTTTTAAGGAAAAGCGTTTATATATGCAATAGATTATGAAAATGAAAAGAACCGTATCAATGAACTGAGGCATAAAAAACTCCTTTCGCGTCGTGTGCATTTACTTCGATTTGGTCAGCATCGTTAAGCTGAAAATCGCAATTTAAAATATGTTTCATTGCATGAGAAAAAGCAGATCGCTGTTCTTCTCGAGATAGTGAGGATTCTATAAATATTGTGTAACTATCATCTTCGTTTAAAACAACGGCTTCTTTCGTTGTACTACGGGGAAAATGTATTAATTGAACCTGGTAATCAATCGTCAATATTCCTTCGTTCCTTTCTCTTTAGGGCAAGAATCATAGTGTGAGCAGCTTCTAGGTCTTCAGGGGCTGCATCTCGTGCAGCATCAAAAAGCATTCGTAGTTCTTTGTTATCAAAAATCTCTTGTGCCATTTTGGCAGTTTCATCGTTTAAGTAATATTTTTCACCGCCCTCTTTTTCTTCGCCAGACATTAAATAATCTACGGATATATTGAAATAATCTGCAATTAGTTGAGCGTTTTTACCGCTAATTAAGTTGCGTCGGCTTTTCCAGTTGGAAATTGTAGATTGCCTAATTCCAGTTGCTTTACAAACATCAGCTGCGGTAATACCAAATTTTTGTAATAATTGTTCAAATACCTCGTACATTTTGGGGCTCCTTTGTAGTACTACAGGGGAGATATATTAATTGAATCTGGTAATTAATCGTCAATATTTTTTCGTTCTTTTCTCTTTAGGGCAAGAATCATAGTGTGAGCAGCTTCCAGATCTTCAGGGGCTGCATCTCGTGCAGCATCAAAAAGCATTCGTAGTTCTTTGTTATCAAAAATCTCTTGTGCCATTTTAGCAGTTTCGTCATTTAAGTAATATTGTGGGGCTTGGTCTCCATATCTTAAGTAGTCGACAGATGTGTCAAGAAATAAAGCAATTTTTTTTAATTTTTCATCCTTTGGAATACTGCGTCCGTTTTTCCAGTCTGAAAAAGTGGATTTTGTTATGCCGGTTCCTTTTGCAACATCTGAATCCCTATAACCGAGAGAATCTCTTAATTCGCAATATCTTTCATACATGCCGTTTTACCTTTCTTATGCAGTTCTGAAATCAGTACAAAAAGGTATTGACAAATTCTGAAATCCGTTTTAATATATAAAAGGGTTCGGAAATCAGAACAGAATACTTGTTTATATTATAATTTGTCCGCAAACATATTATAACTGATTTCCGAACTTGAATCAATATAAAATTCGGAAAGGAGAAGAAGTGTACAGTAAGTATGTTAAGTTGAGAAACGATAAAGGTATTACAGATTATCGTGTGGCAATAGATACAGGAATTAGAAGATCTACTTTTTCAGATTGGAAAAGTGGGAGAAGTAAACCTAAAACGGATAAGCTTAAAATTCTTGCGGATTATTTTGGCGTGTCTGTTGATTATTTTTTAGAGGATAACGCAGAGTAGGGTTGAGAGGGAAAGAACATTATGAAATATTCAGTAAAAAATATTCCTGCAAATTTAAAGAAATATAGACTGGAACATCATAAGAAGCAGGTAGAGATGGCTGCTTTCCTGGAGATGAATTATCAAAATTATTCCAAAATGGAAAGAGGATGTTATAAGCCATCTCTGCAAAAGTTTGTGGAAGTTTGTGAAAAACTTCATGTTGCACCGAATGATTTGTTGAAAAACTGAAAATAGTTAAAAATTTTTTTCTAAAATTTTTTGATACAATTCTTTGTGAGTTTTATCGGAAAATTTGCGGATATAAGAATTGATGTAATCGTAGTAGAGGGTGTCTATCATTTTTCTATAATTGATGTTTTCATCATCGGTTTTAACCAGAGCATGAAAAATAATGTCTAGGGATAGACTTTCAGCTTTGTAATTGCCTGTAGCGTGAGCAAAATCTGCCTTTGCACGTTCTTCTTCAATAATGTGTACTATATCGAGAAATTGGAGCAGTTCATTATCGAATTTTTCTATATATTCCTGTTTATATTCATCAAAACTGCGTCCTTCTTGTAAAAGATCGTTGGGGGTAAGCATAAGAATATCGCAAATTTCTAGAAGCTTGTCAAGAGAAGGCTGATATACGCCGCGTTCCATTTTGGAATAATTTTGATAATTCATTTTTAATAGGTCAGCCATTTCAGTTTGTTTTAGGTTGTGAGATATACGATATTCTTTGAGATTTTGAGCGATGTGAGTGGTTTTTGTGTCTCTTAAAAACATAATTCCTCCAAAAATAGAACAAAAAGACCTAAAAATATATTGACAAATAGGTTCTACAGTTCTAATATAAAAATGTGATAGTTAAACTTAATATTTAATACTGATTATAAGCTAAATTAGCGTATGATTCAACGAGATTTTGAGAAAAAAAATAATTGCGACGTCGCAATAGCGGAAAGGGGTGTTTGTATTGCCAAAGACAAAACTGTGTGAAGACAAGGAAAGTGCGCGTTGTGACTTTGTTGCTGGAATGATTGTAGGTGGTTTGCGTCGCAATAATATGTCAACAGATATTGCAAGCAGGAAAGCCGGGATGTCGGAACGGACTTTACGAAATAAGCTACAGAATCCTACCAGTATCAAATTGGGAGAACTTTATAAGTTAGCAGATATGGTTGGAATCAGTATTAATATTAAATACAAGGATATTCCAGACTAAAGGAGGCAAAATTTATGAACAACATTGTCTTTGATGAAGAGAATCCTGTAACTTCTGATCAACTCATTTGGGCTTTATTTGGAAAGAGCACGGAGGATGTGGCAAGGATGTTTCGGGATGGGAAAAATGGTGAATATGCTTATTTATTTAAAAAGAAAGACGCAGTCAAAGAGAAGAAAAAGGTTGAGTAAGTGTCAATGATATTAGAAAGCAGGTGAATAACATGGATCGGGACAACAAACGAGAGATAACAATCTCCATTTCGGAATCTATTTATGAAGAACTTCAAAATGCTGCAAAACAATTATCCGGATGGGAACATGAACAGCTCCAGGGAACAGAACGTGAGATATCCGATTCATGGGAACCGGAGGATGTGGTGACAGCGGCTGTGATCACATGGCTGTCGGAGAGGAGAGAGTAAAATGAAGCGTTTAGCTTGTTTAGTTTGCTTAACGGTAATATTGATTGTTGGTTTGATGATCGGAGTATTAGGTCTTTGTTTAATAGCTAGCGCTGTCATTGGACATGTAGAAGTTGTAGCGGTAGGAGCATTACTTATTGTTAATCTTGCATTGCTTGATTTGTGTCGTTCCTTATAGGTATGAGAGGACCTTCTTTATATGAGAGAATTTATTATTATTGCAGTAAGCATCGTGTTTGCAATTATCGTGTATCCAATAGTATTTCCTGGTCGGTCAGTTATTTTATCTGTACGTGGTTTGTCAGAGCAAAATGCAGGACAGAAATACAAATACCAGATATTGTTTAAATTGCGTAGCTGTAAGGATGTTGAATTGATTTTGTATTCTGACCAGTTGTATAAAAGTATATCGGCAGTTTTCTTTACAAGGTTTATAGAAAAACATAGAGAATATTACAGATTTAGGTATCAGGATAAAACATACATGATTCCAAAAGAAGAAGTTGAGGCAGTCGAATTTGTAGGATCCTGGAATATTGGCTGGTGGTAGGAAGAAAGCTGGTCATTATGGTGTGGTAACTCCAGCTGTGATCGTATAGCTGTTGGAAAGGGGTGATGATATGAATCTATTAACGATTACGATCATAGCAATAATTGTTAATTTTGTTATTGGAATTATTGCTGGTTTGATTAGTAAAGATGGGCACGTGGCGATTGGAGCAGCAATTATTGCAGATTTAATCCTGATTGCATTGTATGCGCTTTAATAAGCAATGAGATGGATATAAATTATGGGCGGTGATGATATGGATTTAATAACAGGCATTGTATTTGGTGAGGATTATTACGGCGATGAAGTAAATGAACTTGCAGTTGCTTCATTTAACTATGTGAAACAGGACATAGCGGATGTCAAAAAAAGATACATGAGTTTAGGGTTCCATCTTCATGAGATGGAGATGTGCAGATACCATGAAGAGTTAGGGTATGACAATTTCTATGAGTGTATCGAAAAGAACTTTCACATGGATAAATCCGCAGTATCGCGAGTGATTGCGGTATGGAAGGAATTCTGCTCAAAAGACGACTCAAATTCCGGGAAGATGTGGATCGATGACAGGTATGAGAAATATTCCTATTCCCAGTTGGTGGAAATGCTGCCATTAAAGGAAAAGGAACGTTTCAAGGTCAATGCTGATATGACAGTATCGCAGATCAGGAGCTATAAGAGATCATTAAAAGAAAAAGCGAAAGATCAGAAAGGTTTGACGGACGCTTTAAATACCTTAGATACTTTGGTACAGACATCGAAAAAGAAAAAATCTGTTGCGACGTCGCAATCAGTTCCGGAGAAAAAGGTACTGCCGTATGAGAGAGGCTGTATTACTGGTAAAAGTCCAAGCGGAACCTGTGTGTGCTGTGGCTGTGGCGAAACAGTAGAATGCTGTGCTGACTGTGAGATAGACTGTAATGGAAGATGCGGATGGATCGAAGATAAAGAACCTGTTATAACACAGCCGGAACTTCCAGTCATGAAGAACATGACGCAGAGAGAAGATTTTATAAACAGTTATAAGTCCTGGAACATTTGGTGTAGAAATGAGTGCACAGAAGAAACATTTTATCGCTATGATCTGCCGGATGGCTATGCAATCGTGGTAAAGAATTATCCGTACTATATAGAATGGACGAAAGAAGAAAGTGAAACAGAAGAATATTATCTTCTTGATTCTGGATATCGTCATTTTGCAGATTGTAAAACAAATATGACAGTGTTAAAAGAGCATTTAAAAAACATGAACAAGAAATAACAACCTGTCTGCACGGCAGCTCCACGACCGTAGCATCAAAGCAATGCAGACAATCGGTTCCTGGAAACGGGAACCAGAAAAAAAGAAGCCCTGTGACGGCAATCACAAGGCTTCCGGGAAACATTTCTTAGAAATGCCACCAAAACAACAAATTTATTCTACGGCATTTCTAAGAAAAGTTCAATCTGAACAGATGTTTCCCTTTATTAATTTTATGGAACCTTGATAACTGAATGGACTTGTGCGGGTGGAAGTATGAAATTCAGGACTTTCAGAAAGCCCCATTGACGGGGATAAAACGTAACAGTCACGAAAGAAAGAGGAGAAGACCGTGACGGGGCTGACAGGCTCTCGGCAGTGTGCGGTTATAGAACGCTGCCAAAAGAAAATAAGGGACGTAAATTTGTCCCTTATAAGCACAGGAAAGTTATATATTAGACGGAATAGAAACTAAAGATAGATTTCGTTCATAAAGAAGTCTTCCAATTTCAAAAATAGTGCCAATGGATTTGTTTTCTGGGCATTGGATCTCAATGTTAGAGTCCAGGTAACGGAATGATAATCCATCAAAATATATTTCGTGATATAGATTGGAAATATCACATATTTGTGCAGGATAGAAGATGGCATTTGTATCGTAAATTCCTGCAACAGAAGAATGGAATCCGTTTGAAAGAATCAAGAGATTTATTGGTGCATAAAGGATGCTTGAAAAGTGATTGGACTCTTGAAAAGAAAATGGATTATCTAATTGGCTGCTAATGCGTCCGAGTGCATTTAAAAGTCTAATTTGTTTGTGAGGCGATGAAATTGTTGGATTTTGTGAAATATCGAAAGGATACGGTGTTTTTAAATCGTAAATAATTGCCTTAGATTTGAATTTGTATTTTTGAGAATATATATGGTAACAATCAAAGACTGGAGTATATTTGAAATGTTCCTGTTTTAAGAATACATCCTGAATAAGGCTGTTTTGTATGTCTAATGCGAGAATACGTATTAATTTATTAATAGCGTGGAGCTGATGATCAATATTGCAGGAGATGTCTACTTTTTTATATACAGGTGTGGCATAACCGGTGCTGAAATCATAAGAAAGAATTTCTTTGGCAAATTGTATGTAGCTTTCATGTAATGTTCGGGAATATGAATTTTTGTTGTATGTTGCATTCGGTTGTTTTGTAATGTTTTTGAAAAAGAGATTTTTTAAGAACATAGTAATTATCCTTTAATTGTGAGGTGATGACCTTTGTTAATAGTTACAATTATATACATAGTATCAATAACCATTCTATTTGTTCATTCTTATAAAGTCAAGAAAGCACAGAAAGCTGCTGATGAAAACAGGAGAATATTGATAGAACATGCAACAGCGCTTCTGATAAAGCAGGAAAATTTTGTATCTGCAATATGTCGTAGAAATGTACAAGATCCAAAGTTTATAATAGAAATTTCGCATTTCCTGACAGACTATGTTTTTAAATGTATTTTAAAAGGTACTTTTGAAAGTGAAGGAATTGAAAAGGCACATTTATGGCTGGTAATGAAATACCCGGAACTGTTTGAAATTTATAATACGATGGAAAATAAAGCATCGTTGATCAACAGGATGCAGAAATGGAAAGACGTAGAAGAAAATCGGGTAAAACGTTTTGAATTGGAAAATGGAGATGTATGGGAAAAATATGTAGTGTGGAGACAGGAAGCAGAAAGAGAAGGGAAAACGCCTTATGAAACAGACTGCATTTTTGAGGAAACAAGAAGTACGTTTTCTATATGGTGTCATTTAAAAAATAGAATATCTTTTGAAATTATGCTTTTTTATGAAAGATGCTATGAGAAAATGCAAAGAGATGTGGCAGGAGTAAACAGAATGGATGATTTTAAAATATTTGAAGAACAAAACGGATCACTCCAGGGAGAATACAATGCCTGGAGAAAACATGCAGAAAAATCAAATCTGCCACAGTACAAAATTGATTGTGCATTTCAGGAAGCAAGAGAAAATTTTTCTATATATTGCAGTCTGAAAGAAACAATTCCTTTCCTGGTTATGTGCCGCTATGAATTAATATATAACCTTTTGGAAGAAACAACGATGTGATAAAGCATTCCTGTGTTTATAAGGGATTGATTAATCCCGTACAGATTTAACCTGCAGGAGAATCGAGTAACGATGGAAGGAGGTAGATTCCCATGGAAAAATTTATGGAAGAGTATGGCGGTGCGGTGAAAATTGGCGCAGTGCTTGTTGGACTTACAGTATTGATCCTGTTTCTTTGCAGAACAGACGAAGGTAGCTTTTTACTGGAACAGTTCAAAGCAGCATTTACGAATTTCTTCACAAAAATGAATGCATTAAGCTGATATGCGAAATGTGGCTGGAACTAAAACAGGCAGCAGAGAATGTTCAGTTGGTCTTTGATATTTGTATGCTGCCTGTAAGATTTTAAAGGAAGGAGCATTGAATTTGAGTGAAATGTTTGAACCAAGCCCGGAACAGTTTGGTGTGTTCTGGGATTTTTTAATGCAGCCGGATGTCACAGATGTTGATTACAATGGATCTGCCTTGTGGATCACAGATCTGAAAAAGGGTAAGTACAGAGCAAAAGAGGCAGAGGAAAAGGTTACAGAGAGCTTTTTAGACTCTTTTACGCATACTATTGCAAACTGTGTGGATGCAAAGTTTAACAATGCAAATAAAGTGTTAGAGGCAGATACAAAAGAACTTCGTATCAGTATCATCCATGATTCCGTGGCAGCGACCGGGACAAGCGTTTGCATCCGCAGATCTCCGTGTCTGGTGCGCAATACGATTGACGGGATGTTAAACAGCGGTTTTTGTGAAGAAAAGGTGCTGCATCTGCTTTTAAACTGTGTGAGAGCTGGTATGAACTTTGTGTTTGGTGGAGAACCTGGTGCGGGAAAGACGGAGACGGCAAAGTTTTTTATGCAGTTTATCCCGAAAGAAAAGCGCGTGATCACGATCGAGGACTCATTAGAGATCCATTATCCGGAGATCAATCCTGGAGCAGATGCTGTAGAGCTTCGTGTAAAGGATAACTTCTCTTATACAGATGCGATCAAAGCATGTTTAAGGCAGAATCCGGCATATTTGGTTTTGTCGGAGGCAAGATCTACGGAAGTGACATCTTTATTGGAGCAGTGGAGCACCGGCGTGAATGGATTCACAACGATCCATCTGGATGATGTGAGAAAACTGCCGGATCGTATTCAGAGCATGATGAATAATGTAAATGATGCACAGCGCATGGAAAACAGAATTTACCGTTATGTAAATCTTGGACTTTTGATCCGGAGAGAAAACACCAAGGATGGTGAAATCAGAAGATATTTAGATCAGCTTTGTTTTTATACCAGGGAAAATCACGAAAACAAAATTAACATGCTGGTAGAGGATGGAGAACTGATCTCGGAGGAAATACCGAAAGACATTCTGTTGAAATTTGAACGTGTCGGGATCAAAGAGCCTTTCTTTTGTGAAAGCTTTTACAGATACCGGAAGGAGGGCAGGTAGTGGCAGGCTTAAAAAAGAAACAAATAAAAGAGAAGAAACAGAAAGAGCAGACTGGAAAAGAAAACCGAATGGCAAAAAGTCTGCTCCTTTTAAATCCGGGAAACCTTGCAAAAGAAGTTTATACCTACGGATATCACTTTTCCTGGAAGACGCATTTATTTGTGATCGGCGCATGTATCGCCGGGATGGGTGCGATCGGGTTATTATTCCAGTTGAAATGGGAACTGTTAGTCATTGTATTGATCGCCATGTTTTTAGCACTTCCGGCGTTCATTCTGGATACATACAAAAAAATGTATGAACAGAAGCGTTTTGCAGATACTGCCACTTACATGGAGCAGATGTTATATGCGTTCCAGAAAACAGGAAAAGTATTATCTGCCTTAAAGGAGACAAGAGAAACCTTTGAGCCGGGACATATGCGGGATATTGTGGATGAAGCAGTCAGGCATCTGGAAGATGGACGTTCATACAGTGAAAAAGGTGCTTTAAGGGAATCTTTGGATATTGTAGAGAGAGAGTATGAGTGCCGCAAAATAAAAACACTGCATGAGCTTTTGGTCAGTACGGAGAAATATGGTGGAGATGCGGATGATTCAATAACCCTGTTATTAAATGATGTGGAATTGTGGAAACGCAGGGGTTATGTGTTGCAGAAGGAGAAAAAAGAAGCACATACAAACAATGTGGTTTCCATCATTGTGGCAACTGCATTGTGTGCCGGAACTTTATATGTTTTAAATGCTCTTCCGGATATGATGGGAATGCAAGCACCTTATAACGTGCTGACAACGGGTCTGATACAGATCACATCTTTTGGGCTTCTTTTATGGATGATCTATGTATATGCGAGATCAGAAAAGACGCTGACCAGGAACTGGTTAAAAGAAGACAGTGGAAGAGAGGAAGGATATGTACTGCGCTGCTATGAAGAGGTGAAAAACTATGACGGGAAAAAGGAAATGAAAAAAAGCCTGTTGTGGGCAGTTCCTTTTTTGGTGGCGGCGGTGTGTTTTGCAGTAAAGGGATCCTGGATTGCAGTACCGCTTTTGCTTGTTACGGTCATAATATCTCAGCAGCACAGGTTTGGAAGAAACCTTGCAAGACGTGTGGTTTCGGAAGAACTCTATGCGGCATTCCCGGAATGGCTGATGCAGATGGCATTATTAATGCAGCACAGCAATGTACAGGTTTCCATCGCCAGGTCATTAGATGGGGCACCCAAAGTCCTGGTACCGGAATTAAATGCATTATTGCAGCGTTTAAAAGAGCAGCCCAAGTCATTGAAGTCTTATACAGACTTTTGTAAAGATTTTGACATTCCAGAGACTGCAAGCTGTATGAAGATGCTGTATGCAATTTCAGAATCCGGTACAGGAGATGCAAGGGTGCAGATCCAGAACCTTTTAGAGCGGGTGCAGGAAATGAGAAACCGTACCGCAGAACGCCGGAATAAAAGCACCGCTTTTAAAGTGAAAATGTTGTATTCATATCCGGTGTTTGGAGCTTCGGTAAAACTGCTTGGAGACTTGATTGTCGGTATGATGTTTTTATTTGAAATGCTGTCAGAGGCGGGAGGAATGTAGATGAAAAATATAATCAATGCATTTACAACGTTGTTTTTTTATCTGTTCTGTGTTTTTGGCGCAGCGGCATTGTTGACGGCATCAGCGCAGACAGCGGCTGCCAAAGAGTATAAGGCAGATGTGATAACAGAGATTGAAAACAGCGATTTTAACCAGGCTGTGATCACAAGCTGTATCTCGCAGGCACAGTCAGCAGGATATACACTTGCCGTAACGCCTTCTGCCAATGCGGAGGGGGAGACAGTGTCCGCAGATGTGGTATTGTCCTATAGTTATAAAATGCCGGTTTTTGGCATTGAGAAAACACACCAGACAAGGGGGGTTGCAAGGTAGTGGAAGAGATTGTAGAACATCTTGGTGAAATGATAATGGAAGCAGTTCCGGCACTGGCAGTTCTTGCATTTCTGATCAGTGTGTATATGGCTGCAACAGGATTTTAAGGATGGTGTTTTAAGTGGAAGAGATAGTAAAAGAACTTGGCGGAGGCATACAGGCCGGTGCAGTGTCAGTGGCAGCACTTGCACTGGTATATGGTGTATATGCCGGATATTTTAAGCAGATGGTGGAAACATTTTTTACCGGGTTATGCGGTTAGGAGGAAAAGATGTCAAGAATTGGTTTGAGATATAATATTAATCAGCCAATGAGGCAGTGTTTTAATTGCAAACATTGGAAGGCGGCAACCAAAATAAGTCCTTTTCTTTTTGAATTTGCTGAGTCAGGACATTGTACTGCCGGCTATTGTAAGAAACAAATTAGAAGAAAACCTGACCGTAGGCATGCATTGAAGTAAATATGTAAGGAGGGTGCCATGAAAGAGATCATGAAAGAACATGGAGGTATAATGTTTACCGCCGCCGTAGTAATAAGTGTCCTTACGATCATATTTTCTGCCGTAACAGATTCCGATGGAAACCGTGGAATTGTAAAGATCATAGCGGCGCACATGGATACAGAAGGCATTGATTACAATGCATATGTTGATTACGGCGCATATCAGGCAGAAATAGCAATAGATGCGCCGGTAATTGAGTATCAGGGAAGCGGTAGCCTTGCACCTGGTACTGTTAACGTAGCAGATTATGTAAAAGCGCATGATTATAACGGACAGGAGCTTGCGGTAAAGCTTTTAAAATTCTGTGATTCCGATGGAAATGAACTGCCGGATCAGATGGATAAGGCATCTGGAACGATCACGTTTCACACTGCAGGGATTTATTCTTTTACGGTAAAGGCTATGGATTCCGGTAACCGGAAAACAACCGCAGTAATCCGTGTTCCGGTCATGTAGAAAGGAAAGGTCATATGAAATTAATCATTAGGGCGATTGTAACAACCTGTATTGCCGGAGTGATCTTTTTAACGATCATGGCAGTGTCAGGAAGGATGAACAGGAGCATGGAATTAAAAAGCAATCTACCGTCTGCTGCAGAAGAGACGGCAGAAAATCTGTTAACAAAAAAGTATGATGTCACAGATAAGAATCAGCTGGAGGCTGATTTTTTAGAAACATTAGCTTATGCGATCGATTCAGATTCGGATATCCGGTTAAAAGTAAATGCTGCAGATACGGATAAGCAGCTTTTATCCGTTTCTATAACAGAAGAATTTAAGCATCCGAATGGAAAGCTTGGAACCGTATCCTATGACAGAACGGCGGTCGTAAATAAACTTTCCAAGGAAGAACCGGAAGTATATAAAGTAAATTATTATCTGTCAGACGCGGATCCAGGTTATTATAAATGCTATACAGTTTTAAAAGATGATGTGATCCCGATTCCAAGGGATCCGGTCCTGGAAGGGAAAACCTTTACGGGCTGGACGGATACAGATGGAAACGCGCTGGATCCGGACATGACAATTACGCAGGATACAGCTTATTATGCAGGCTGGAATTAAGAGAGAAGATGGAGAAAATAAAGAGAAAAAGCAGGATATTAAACACCCTGATCATAGGAATGGGAACATTTATATTACTGGAAGGATTTTTATTTACGGCAGTGACAATTTTTATTGCTCACTGCCTTGGAATTTAAGAGAAAAAGGTGTATACTATAAACATAGAAATAACAGGGAAAGCAACATGAAACAATGTTAAGAGATAAACAGGAGGTAGTTATGGAGAGGAAAGAAAAAGGATGGAAAAAAGCAGTTGTATTGATGCTGGTATTTATCATGTGCATCAGCAGCATCGTAGTACCACAGCCGGAGGAAGTATCGGCAAAGCAGGCAACATACATTGATTACTTTGGAGAGGATCAGCCAAAGAATCAGATCGTGTTTGCAACATCGGATGATGCCAAATGGCATAAAACGCAGGAACATTGTTGCAATATTTCTACATACAGACATTATCACTGCATAAAAAAGAAAACTGTTTATGCAGGAGAGAAGTTCACGATCATCCCGGTTGCCATGTTTAAAAATGGAGTGGTAGTAGGATCAAA
>UMAO01047970.1_pt1 | contig 77667 bp, 75 predicted proteins | sample 1963741 | NCBI WGS metagenome assembly UMAO01 (sample SAMEA4835919, study PRJEB28245) | human gut metagenome | biome: gut microbiome; material: fecal sample | place: Denmark | collected 2008
CGCTTTTTTCCATACGGAAGGTAAGGGGTTTTACAGTAAAATGCTTTATACTATTTGAAAATGGTGGGGGAAAAACAATGCAGACTTATACATATGTATCAAAAGGAAAATTCGAATTAAGAGAAAAACCGAAACCGGTAATTATGCATGAAAGGGATGCTATTGTAAAGGTAACGCTTGCGAGTATCTGTTCCAGTGATTTACATATCAAGCATGGAAGTGTTCCACGTGCAGTTTTGGGAATTACTGTTGGTCACGAGATGGTTGGAATTGTTGAAGAAGTTGGAGGCGCTGTTACTCATGTCAAACCGGGAGACAGAGTAACAGTAAATGTGGAGACATTTTGTGGTGAATGTTATTTCTGCAAAAAAGGTTATGTCAATAACTGTACGGACCAAAATGGCGGTTGGGCTCTTGGCTGCCGTATCGATGGCGGTCAGGCTGAGTATGTGCGCGTACCGTTCGCAGATCAAGGATTAAACAAGATTCCGGACGAAGTTACAGAGCGACAGGCATTATTTGTTGGAGATGTACTGGCTACCGGCTACTGGGCAACTCGTATTTCTGAAATTACAGAAGATGACACGGTACTGATCATCGGTGCAGGTCCCACAGGAATCTGCACATTGCTTTGCGTTATGCTGAAGAGTCCAAAGCATATTATCATGTGTGAGAAAGACGAAGAACGTATCCAATTTATTAATAAGCATTATCCGGATGTACTTACTGTTTCTCCGGAAGAATGTGAGGAATTTGTAAAAAAAACAAGTGATCATGGTGGAGCAGATGTTGTTCTTGAAGTTGCCGGAGCTGAATCAACGTTTCGCCTTGCATGGGAGTGCGCAAGACCGAATGCAATTGTAACAATCGTTGCACTGTATGGTAAAGCACAGAGATTACCGCTTCCAGATATGTATGGGAAAAATCTTATCTTCAAAACCGGTGGAGTAGATGGATGCGACTGCGATGAGACATTGCAACTGATTGCTGATGGAAAGATTAATACAGAACCACTTATCACGCATACCTATCCTCTAAGTAAGATTGATGAGGCTTATGATCTTTTCGAGAATAAGAGAGATGGTGTTATAAAAGTAGCTGTTGAATGTTGGCATTAGTAGAATTCACCGGAAATAAAGATAGTAATTATTGGGAAACTAATACAAGAGAAAACGTAACTGTTCAGTACCTTCACAGTGGCTACTGAATAGTTACGAGAAAACAATCAAACTGGGACAGACTGATAAAGATGGAACACTTTATGATGTTACCACTATCACACTATATGATGGTTCTTATATGGGCATTAAGATTTACGGTTTAGATGATTTAGATATGATTTTTGCAGTGAGCGAAGATACGGCAAATTATCTAAACAGATATTTGGAGTAAAGCATAGTGGCTAAGATAGCAAATCCAGCCAAGCCTGTTTTTGCTGTTCGGTAATCAAGAGAGCGACAGGAAAAGAACAGCTTCTTGCTGAAAAGCAGGCATCGGAAAAATTGCAAGAGGTGATATTGCTGTTACCGGTGCATATGTTACGTCGGTACTTATAGTATCGGCGTTTGTTTTTGCCCTAAAAAGTGTCGCCCGGATAGCGACCATATAAAGATGTCTTTCAATTATACTCATATTGTAACAAAGGAAAAGAGCTGCCGGAGCATTCCGGAGATTGGAGGCATATATGTACGGAGCAATTTTAGGAGATATGATAGGAAGTCCATTTGAGTTTGACAGAGGAGATAAAACAAAGGAATTCGATCTGTTTAGTAAAGACTGTGACTTTACAGATGATTCTGTTATGACAATAGCGGTTGGAGAAGCTCTTCTTGCAGTCGGAAAGGAAGCTACAGTAAAGGAAATTGAAGAGGCGGTAGTAACTAACATGCAGGATAGGGGAAAAAGATATCCATATGCAGGTTATGGTGGAAGATTCAGGCATTGGCTTAGAGAAAGCAATCCAAAGCCATACGGAAGTTATGGAAATGGTTCTGCCATGAGAGTGTCAGCAGCGGGATGGCTTTATGATTCGATGGAAAGAACAAGAGAGGTAGCAAGAGCGACAGCAAACGTGACACATAATCATCCGGAAGGCATTAAGGGTGCAGAGGCAACAGCCAGTGCAATATACATGGCTAGGAATGGATTCTCGAAAGAAAAGATTAAAGAATATATTGAGAGGGAGTTTCATTATAATCTTAATAGAACACTTGATGAAATCAGACCGGGATATCATATGGATGAGACTTGTCAGAGAACAGTACCAGAGGCAATTATTGCATTTCTGGAATCCCAAGATTTTGAGGATGCCATACGGAATGCAGTATCACTTGGTGGAGATACTGACACACTTGGCGCTATTACAGGCAGTATTGCAGAAGCATTTTATGGAATTCCGGCTGTATTGGTTGCAGAGTGCAGAAGTCGGCTCGATGAAGGACTGATGACGGATGTTCTAGATGAGTTTGATCATACTCTTGGCAGAGATAGAAATGTCGATTCAGATGATAAGAATGGGACACCCGGGAAAGTACTTTGAATGACTTTACCCAGCTTTTACTTGCATTACATAAAATGCTGTGATATACTCAAAACTACATGAAGCAAACCATGTTTTCATGCAAATATTTATTATTAGCCCACCAAGCATATTGGTTAAGCCCATACGGACAGGCGGGGCAGCTGCCGAGAGCGGTGAGAGACCGCATTATTGATTTAGTTAAAAGCTAAATTTTATAAGTTTCCAACCGGAAGAAAGCGAAAAGATCCGGTTGAGGTATCACTTGTGAAATGGTCAATAAAGAGTAGTTAGCTTGTGGCTGTGGGCGGATACAGTTACGGAATAGCAAATATTTGCTGGCAAAGATGCCAACGACAAACTCTGAGAACATAGTTTTTGCGGATGTAGAGAAAATACAAAGTAGAACTATAGAATGACAATGCGGACAGGTGATTTCACCTGTCCTTTTTTGTTGCATTACCTATCAATAATTGGTCCGGTGGATCAATTTTGATTTACGCGAACAACGAGGCAAAGTCCATGCTTGCATGCGATCTTGGCGACTGTCGCGATAACGAGTAAAATTCGCGGAGCGTATTTTATCTCGTTATATAAATATAACGGGTCAGTACTTTCACAGTCACATATAAACAATATTTGATCTGTGGACAGGAAAAAGACAACAGGGAGAAGATATGGATAAGAAAAAACAGATGCATGCGCCGGTCTATGAGGCGCTGGAAAAACTGAAGAAACGAAGGGTCGTTCCCTTCGATGTGCCAGGGCATAAGAGAGGGCGGGGTAATCCGGAGCTGGTGGAACTTCTGGGTGAAAAATGTGTCAGTCTGGATGTGAATTCTATGAAACCGCTGGACAATCTCTGCCATCCGGTATCGGTGATCAAAGAGGCAGAGGAGCTGGCGGCGGAAGCATTCCGTGCGGACCATGCGTTTTTCATGGTAGGAGGAACTACCTCTTCGGTACAGGGAATGGTACTTTCCTGCTGTAAGGCGGGGGATAAGATCATCCTTCCAAGAAATGTACACAAGAGTGTGATCAATGCCCTGGTATTGTGTGGAGCGATACCGGTTTATGTAAACCCGGAGGTGGATAACCGTCTCGGAATTTCCCTGGGAATGGAAGTGTCCGAAGTGGAAAAAGCGATTGTTGCGAATCCGGATGCGGTAGCGGTGCTGGTGAACAATCCTACTTATTATGGAATCTGTTCGGATCTTCGATCCATTGTAAAGATTGCCCATGCACACAATATGCTGGTTCTGGTGGATGAAGCCCACGGAACCCATCTGTATTTTGGTGAGAACCTTCCGGTCTGTGCCATGGACGCAGGAGCGGATATGGCATCGGTTTCCATGCATAAGTCCGGGGGAAGCTTGACCCAGAGTTCCCTGTTGCTGACGGGAAAAAATGTGAACTGGGAATATGTGAGTCAGATTATCAATCTGACCCAGACCACCAGTGCATCTTACCTTCTGATGTCCAGTCTGGATATTTCCAGAAGAAATCTGGCTCTCAGGGGAAAAGAATCCTTTGCAAAAGTGAGCCGGATGGCAGAGTATGCAAGGGAAGAGATCAATGCCATCGGTGGATTCTATGCGTATGGAAAAGACATGATCAATGGGAGCAGTGTATACGATTTTGATGTGACTAAACTGTCTGTCTATACCAGAGATATCGGTCTTGCGGGTATCGAAGTGTATGATCTTTTGCGGGATGAATATGATATCCAGATTGAACTGGGAGATATTGCCAATATTCTGGCGTATATTTCCATTGGTGACCGGATTCAGGATATTGAACGCCTGGTAGGGGCTCTTTCAGATATCCAGAGGCTGTACGCCAGAGATCCGGAGCAGATGCCGAATACCGAATATATTAACCCGACCGTTATGGTATCTCCGCAGACGGCATTTTATGCGGAGAAAAAGGCAGTGCCGATCCGGGAGACAGAAGGGATGATCTGTGGTGAATTTGCCATGTGTTATCCACCGGGGATTCCAATTCTGGCCCCGGGAGAGATGATCACAAAAGAAATTATTGACTACATTATATATGCGAAAGAAAAGGGCTGTTCCATGCAGGGAACGCAGGATCCGGCGGTGGAATATCTGTATGTGATGGAAGCTCCGACCGGTGCGGTAAGAAGATAAGGGAGGGGAGAAAAGAATGGAATTATGGTTTTCGGATTACCATACAGAAAAAGTAAAAGTTTCTGTAAAGGTACAAAAGCAGCTGTTCGGGCTGCAGACGGAATTTCAGCGGATCGATGTATTTGATTCGGATGAATTTGGCCGTTTTTTAAGTGCAGACGGAAGCATTGTATTTTCAGAGAAGGATGAATTTATCTACGATGAAATGGTCGTACATATTCCGATGGCTGTTCATCCGAATGTGAAACATGTGCTGGTGATCGGTGGCGGTGACGGCGGTGTGGCAAGAGAACTAGGACATTACAAAGAGATTGAGACCATTGATGTGGTGGAACCGGATCGGGTGTTTGTGGAGGTCTGTAAAGAATACTTTCCGGATAATGCCTGCGGACTGTCAGATCCACGGGTCACGGTCTATTATGAAGACGGATTGCGATTTCTGCGAAGCAAACAAAATATGTACGATCTGATCATCAATGACGCAATCGATCCACTGGGACATAATGCAGGATTATTTACCAAAGAATTCTACGGAAACTGTTACCGGGCGCTAAAGGAAGACGGGATCATGGTTTATCAGCATGGCAGTCCGTTTTATGATGAGGACGAAGAATCCTGCCGGGTCATGCACAGGAAGGCCAGTCACAGCTTTCCCGTCAGCAGAGTGTATCAGGCACATATACCAACCTGCTCTTCCGGATACTGGCTGTTTGGATTTGCTTCCAAAAAATATCATCCCCTGGATGATCTGAATGTAAAACGATGGAAAGAACGGAAAATTAAGACCTGGTATTATACCACCAATCTTCATAAGGGAGCTTTTATGCTTCCGAAGTATGTGGAAGATATGCTGGAAGAAGAAGAAAAGTAGCAACTGTGAAGGTACGGAACAATCAGGAAAAGTAACTGGGTCAGAAAGACCCTAAGAGTACATAATAGAAAACAGGAGGAAAAAAGAATGGGAAGATTACTGATTATCGGATGCGGAGGCGTAGCAGGAGTAGCGATTCATAAGTGCTGTCAGAACAGCAAAACATTTTCAGAGATCTGCATTGCCAGCAGAACGAAAGAAAAATGTGATACTTTAAAGAAAAAACTGGAAGCAACCACAGATACGAAGATCACAACGGCACAGGTGGATGCGGATAAGGTAGAAGAACTGGTTTCCCTGATCCGGTCGTATCAGCCGGATGCGGTTCTGAATGTGGCGCTGCCGTATCAGGATCTGACGATCATGGAGGCTTGCCTGGAGTGTAAGGTGGATTATATCGATACCGCGAATTACGAACCGGAAGATACCGATGATCCGGAGTGGAGAGCCATCTATGAAAAACGATGCAAAGAGGCTGGATTTACTGCATATTTTGATTATTCCTGGCAGTGGGCGTATCGTGAAAGATTCAAAGAAGCGGGGATTACAGCTCTCTTGGGAAGCGGATTTGATCCGGGCGTAACCAGCGTATTTACCGCATATGCAATGAAACATTATTTTGATCAGATCGACACCATTGATATCCTGGACTGCAATGGCGGAGACCACGGATATCCATTTGCAACCAACTTTAATCCGGAGATCAACCTTCGTGAAGTATCTGCCAATGGTTCCTACTGGGAGAACGGTCACTGGGTAGAGACAGAACCGATGGAGATCAAGAGAGAATATAATTTCCCGCAGGTAGGAGAAAAAGATATGTATCTGCTTCACCATGAGGAGATAGAATCACTGGCGAAGAATGTACCTGGTGTAAAAAGAATCCGGTTCTTTATGACATTCGGACAGAGTTATCTGACACATATGAAATGTCTGGAAAATGTAGGAATGCTTTCCACTTCTCCAATCAATTATGAAGGAAGAGAAATCGTTCCGATTCAGTTTCTGAAAGCACTGCTCCCGGATCCGGCATCTCTTGGTCCGCGTACCGTGGGAAAGACAAATATCGGCTGTATCTTCACCGGAAAGAAAGACGGAAAAGAAAAGACGATTTATATTTATAATGTGTGTGATCACCAGGAATGCTACAAAGAAGTTGGCTCCCAGGCAATCTCTTATACGACAGGTGTTCCTGCAATGATCGGTGCGGCGCTGGTTGTGGATAAAGTATGGGATAAAGACGGCGTCTTCAATATCGAAGAATTTGATCCGGATCCGTTTATGGATATGCTGAATCAGTATGGCCTGCCGTGGGTTGTGGATGAAGATCCACAGATCGTAGAATGATGTGGAAAGATCTGCCAACTCCCTGTTACGTGGCAGATGAGAAAAAGTTAAAAGAAAATCTCAGGATTCTTCAGAAACTGGAGAAGGACACGGGCTGTCATGTGTTGCTGGCACAGAAGGCGTTTTCCATGTTTTCTCTGTACCCGATGATTGGAACCTTTATCAGCGGAACCACGGCCAGCGGGCTTTATGAAGCCCGCCTTGGCAGGGAAGAGATGGGAAAAGAAAATCATGTGTTTGCGCCGGCGTATAAGGAAGCCGATATGAAAGAACTGGTGAAAATCTGTGATCATATCGTGTTCAATTCCTTCCGACAGTATGAAAAATATAAAGAGTTATGTAAACAAAGCGCACAGATCCGGGAAGATGGAAAACCGGTCAGCGTGGGAATCCGGGTGAATCCGGAATGTTCCACACAGGAAGGTCATGAGATTTATGATCCATGCGGACCGGGATCACGGCTTGGTGTGACGAAGGCAGAGTTTCGGGAAGATCTGCTGGAAGGTGTGGAAGGGCTTCATTTTCATACGCTCTGTGAGCAAGATGCCGATGATCTGGTGATTACGTTTCGGGCTTTTGAAGCAAAGTTTGGTAAGTATCTGAAAAAGATGAAATGGCTGAATCTGGGAGGAGGCCATCATATCACAAGACCGGGTTATCAGCTGAAACAGTTAAAACAGTTGATCGCCTATATTCGGGCAACCTATCAGGTAGAAGTATATCTGGAACCCGGGGAGGCTATAGCTTTAAATGCCGGATATCTGGTGACAGAAGTGCAGGATATCGTGAAAAATGGAATGGAGATCCTGATTTTGGATGCGTCCGCGGCCTGTCATATGCCGGATGTACTGGAAATGCCCTATCGTCCGCCTCTGCGGGGCGGGTACGAACCGGGAGAAAAAACATATACGTACCGGTTATCCAGCATGACCTGTCTTGCCGGGGATGTGATTGGGGATTACAGTTTTGAACATCCGGTAGCGATCGGAGATCGTCTGGTCTTTGAAGATATGGCGATTTATTCTATGGTGAAAAATAATACCTTTAACGGTATGCCGCTTCCGGGAATCGCTTTGTTGAAGGAAGATGGAACGGTGGAGATGATAAAGACATTCGGGTATGAGGATTTTAAAGAGAGACTGTCATAACATCACAGAATATCCTGAGAGATCATTAGATTCTTCAGAGAGTATTTGATATTTGCAGAAACACCAGGAGAAAAACAGGAGACAGGAAGACATGGACAGCGGAAAAAAGACAATAAATCATGTAGAAATAAGAAAGATTCTGCCGGTGCAGGACGGGTACCGTATGCCAGGAGAATATGAGCCGCACCGGGGCTGTATTCTGATTTGGCCGGAACGGCCGGGATCCTGGCGAAATGATGCACGGGAGGCAAAAAAAGCATTTGCAGACGTAATCCGGGCAATTGCAAAAAGTGAAGAAGTTTATCTTGCGGCAAGTGGGAAGACATTTTCAGAGGCGGAAAAGCTGGCACAGCGTCTGCAGACAGATGAAGCATTGTATCCGATAAGGGTTTTTACGGCAGAGACCGACGATGCCTGGGCCAGAGATGTGGGACCAACCTTTGTGACGGATGGACAGGAAGTAAGGGGAATCAACTGGGAGTTTAACGCCTGGGGCGGAACCGAAGACGGACTGTACGCTTCATGGGAAAAAGACAATCGTTTTGCTCCTTTCTTTTGCGAGAAAGAGGGATACACCTGGTATGACGCAAGGCCGTTTGTGCTGGAAGGTGGTTCTGTCCACAGCGATGGAGAGGGAACCGTGATGGTGACCGAATCCTGTCTGCTCAGTAAGGGCAGAAATCCGGATCTTACCAAAGAGGAGATTACAGAAAAACTGAAAGCCTATCTGGGGGCCGAAAAAGTGCTGTGGCTGCCCCGGGGAATCTATATGGATGAGACCAACGAGCATGTGGACAATGTCTGTGCATTTTTAAAACCGGGTGAGGTGATTCTTGCCTGGACAGACAACAGGGAAGATCCTCAGTATCCGTTATCCATGGCGTGTCTGGGATATCTGGAAGGAGAGACAGATGCAAAGGGAAGAAAAATCACGGTGCATAAACTTCCGATCCCGGATCACCCGGTCTGCGTGACCAGAGAGGAACTGGAAGGATATGTATTTGAAGAAGGCGAGGATGTCCGGGAAGAGGGAGAACGTCTGGCAGCTTCTTATGTAAACTTCTATTTTTCCAACGGTGCTGTGGTACTGCCGGCATTTGGCGGGGAAAATGAAGAAAGTGACCGGAGAGCAGCACAGATTCTGGGAAAACTTTGTCCGGATCGTGAGATTATCCCGGTATATGCCAGAGATATCCTGACAGGGGGAGGAAATATCCACTGTATTACGCAGCAGATTCCGGCAGGGCAAAGACGAAACAAACAGAAGCGGTGAGAAGAGCTGGTAAAAGTCCCATGAAAAGGACAAAAGTACCGGGGTGACAGGAGGAAAGAGAACATGGGAAAAAGACAGGTGACGGTGGCAGCAGTGCAGATGCAGTGTACCAATCATCCGCAGGAAAACCTTAAAAAAGCAGAAAAAATGGTACGTCAGGCAGCCGCCGCCGGTGCACAGATCATTTTGCTCTCGGAACTTTTTGAGAGAGAATATTTCTGTCAGCAGAGGAGATATGATTTTTACAGTTATGCGAAGCCTGTGGAAGAAAATGAAGCGGTATGCTGGGGACGGAAGCTGGCGAAGGAACTGAAAGTGGTTTTACCGATCAGCTTTTATGAGAAAGAGGTCAATAATCTCTACAATTCGGTGGCCTGCATCGATGCGGACGGAGAAATTCTCGGCGTATACCGAAAAACACATATCCCGGATGATCATTATTATCAGGAGAAATTTTATTTTACACCGGGAGACACCGGTTTCCGGGTGTTTGACACCAGATATGGAAAGATCGGTGTGGGAATCTGCTGGGATCAGTGGTTCCCGGAGACTGCACGGTGTATGGCTTTAGAAGGAGCAGAACTGCTCTTTTATCCTACGGCGATCGGTTCCGAACCGATTCTTGCATGTGACAGTATGCCGCACTGGCGTCGTTGTATGCAGGGACATGCAGCGATGAATCTGATGCCGGTAATCGCAGCGAATCGAATCGGTCGGGAAGAAGTAAAACCGTGTGTGGAAAATGGCGGGCAGGAATCATCACTGATTTTTTACGGTTCCTCTTTTATCACGGATGAAACAGGAGAACTCTTACAGACAGCCTCCCGGGATCAGGAAGAAATACTGACAGAAACATTTGATCTGGACGAACTGGCAGCAAAACGTCTGGAATGGGGACTGTTCCGCGACAGGAGACCGAAGTGCTACGGGAAAATTACAGAGTAGACGAGAGAGCAGAAAAAACTATGAGAAACACGCTTTGCAAGTTTCTCGAGTTATCGCGGCAGTCGCCAAGGTCTAATACAAGCATGGACTTTGGCGCGTTGCTCGCGTAAATAAAAAATCCGGGAAAGTGGTATCTCTTAACACCACTTTCCCGGATTTTGTGCTGTGTCACGCCAGTACCTTGCCTTCCGGGAATGCAGAACGGAAGATGAAACGAACCAGCGGTCCGGCTACGATCAGCTGGAAAGGAAGAGCCATGATAAAGTTCTTGGGGATGTTGGTCAGCCAGATCATCAGCAGCTGGGACCATGCACCGGAGCGCACACATCCTTCCACAGCACCGTACATGGACATGATGAGTACCATCGGTACTACCATAGAACAGGATACACAGATGACTTTTTTCAGTACACTGTCTTCCGGTTTTACCAGATAGGTAAATGCGAACTTTTTCGCCAGACCGGATACCAGGAACCAGTCACAGCACATGGCAAATACATAAGCAATCGGGAAGCCCAGCCATCCTTCTTTTAGCACTTCTAGGGAAAAACCTCCCATATGCAGGGTGACATTGTACATACTCATCCAGAGCACCATGCAAAAACACATCAGGACGGTGTAAATTAAACTTTCTCTTTTATTCTGCGGCATACTTGTTACTCCTTTTTCTCTTTCAAATCTTACTTGGTTTTTTACAGCGTTGATTATTATAACGTAGTCTTTGGTGTTTCGTAAGTGTTATTTTTCTGACAAATCCAGTGCATCAGAGCCAATTGTCCGGGTATCTGTTGTAAATTACCTGCTACCGGCGAATGTAATAGGAGACTTTCCACAAAGTTTTCCTCCACCGGGGACGGAGTTCCGTGGATATCACGGATGAATCCACTGGAGCCTGTGGAAAACTGTGAGAAAAATCTACCGAGAAAACTGGAAGTTCTGAGAGAAGTATGATAAAATGTATCAGTAAGTGTGATTGGAAACAGTCGCGAAAACAGTATGAAGGAGGACCCAATCATGAAGGTTACGAAAGAAACCACTATGGGCGAGATGCTGGAACTGGATGGCGGAATCGCTGTGATCCTGATGCAGGCTGGTATGCACTGTGTAGGATGCCCGTCTTCTATCGGAGAATCTCTGGAAGAAGCATGCATGGTGCATGGTCTGGATGCAGACGTTGTTCTGGCAAATATTAACGAATATCTGAGCAGCAAAAACGCGTAAGTCGTAGAAGCGGTTCAAATCTTAAGATCCTCAGTTTCCGGTTGGTGTAAGAAGCACCTGTCGGAACTGAGGGTTTTTAAGTTTTGGCAGAGTATACAAAAAGCATATGGCAAATTTGGACTTGTTGCCATATTATCAACAAGTCTATTATTTCTTATAATCAGTAAAAAGGAAACTATTTTAACAGAAAAAGAGGATAAAAATGAATAAAGACAATTATATCCACACGCCATACAACGATGAATGGATCGCGCAGCGGGCGGATCCGTTTGTGTACCGCCACACGGACGGAACCTGCTATTTTACCGCATCCGTGCCGGCTTATGACCGGATTATTCTGCGTGCTGCGAACGATCTGGGTGGTCTGGTACATGCGGAGGAGAAAACCCTCTGGGTGAGACATGAAAGCGGACCGCAGAGCATCCATATTTGGGCACCGGAGATTCACTATCTGTTTGGCGGATGGTATATCTACTATGCAGCCGGGGATAAAGATGACATCTGGAACATCCGTCCGTATGTCCTGCATTGCAAGGGGCAGAATCCGATGAAAGATGAATGGGAAGAACTTGGCATGATGCAGGCGGCAGACAGCGATGAATTTTCGTTCCATGCCTTTTCTCTGGACGCGACGGTGTTTGAACACCGTGGAGAATGGTATTATATCTGGGCGGAAAAAACGGGTGTCGGTCGCCAGATTTCCAATCTGTATATCGGAAAAATGGCAGCAGCCAACAAACTCTGCACGGATCAGGTATTGTTGACAACACCGGATTATGACTGGGAGCGGGTGGATTTCTGGGTAAATGAAGGACCGGCGATCTTAAAACATGACGGAAAGATTTTTCTGACTTTTTCCGCAAGCGCGACGGGAGCATGCTACTGCATGGGAATGATGTATATCGATGAAAATGCAGATCTGCTGGATCCGCATGCATGGACGAAACTGCGGCATTCGGTACTGAAAACCGACGAAGAAAAGGGGATTTACGGACCGGGGCACAACTGCTTTGTAAAGGCAGAAGATGGTGTGACGGATCTTTGTGTCTATCATGCCCGCCCGTATGACGAGATCATCGGAGATCCACTGTACGACCCGAACCGCCATGCGAGAATCATGAAAGTGACGTATGACGAAAAAGGATTCCCGGTATTTGTGTACCAGAAGGTGGAAGAAACAGAGTATTTGTAAACGGATATTTGAAAATATACTTTATACATAAAAATATGGAGGAACAACATGGCAAAATTAGTAATCAATGCAGAACGAAAACTTTCCCATATCAATAAAGAACTGCAGGGACATTTTTCCGAGCATCTGGGAAGGTGTATCTATGAGGGACTGTATGTGGGAGAAAATTCTGAAATCCCGAACGTCAACGGGATGCGTACCGATGTGGTGGAAGCCTTAAAACAGATCCGTATCCCGGTACTTCGCTGGCCGGGTGGATGTTTCGCTGACGAATATCACTGGAAAGACGGCATCGGACCGAAAGAAGGAAGAAAGAAAATCGTCAACACCCACTGGGGCGGCGTGGTAGAAGACAACAGCTTCGGAACGCACGAATTCTTCGAGCTGTGCCGTCAGCTGGGCTGTGAGACTTATATCAACGGCAACATGGGAAGCGGAACCGTACAGGAAATGTCTGAGTGGGTAGAATACATGACCTTCGAGGGCGTATCCCCGATGGCAGACTTGAGAACGAAAAACGGTCACAAAGAAGCGTGGACGGTAGATTACTTTGGTGTGGGAAATGAAAACTGGGGCTGTGGCGGTAACATGAACCCGGATTTCTATGGAAATATGTACCGCAGATACCAGACATATGTGCGGAACTATGCTGGAAACAAACCGATCAAAAAGATCGCCTGCGGAGCAAATGTGGACGATTACGAGTGGACAGAGGAAGTCATGAAAACCACCTTCCGTCGAAACGAACCGGGTCAGCACGGATTTATGGACGGGCTGTCTCTGCACTACTACACCCATCCGGGCGGATGGTTAAACAAAGGAAGCGCTACCGAATTTGATGAGAAAAAATGGTACCAGACCATGAAAAAGACCTGGTACATGGACGAACTGATCACCCGTCATGGAGCTATCATGGACAAATACGACCCGAAAAAAGAAGTTGGAATGATCGTCGATGAATGGGGAACCTGGTTTGAAGTAGAACCGGGAACCAACCCGGGATTCCTGTATCAGCAGAATACCATGCGCGATGCCCTGGTAGCAGGTATCAACCTGAATATCTTTAATAAACACAGTGATCGTGTAAAAATGGCAAATATCGCCCAGATGATAAACGTCTTGCAGGCCGTAATCCTGACCGAAGGCAGCAAAATGATCAAGACCCCGACCTATCATGTATTTGATATGTACAAATACCATCAGGACGCAGATCTCTTGGACAGCACCCTGGAGACAGAAACCGTCGGACTCGAAGAAGAAAACATGGTACCAAACCTGTCCGAGTCGGTATCCATTGATGCAGACGGCGTGATGCACATCACCATGACCAACCTGGATCTGGAACACGCCTACCCGATCGAGACAACGATCCTCGGCAAAAAAGTAGAATCCATCAAAGCCCAGATCGTAACCCAGGAAATGCACGCCAAAAACACCTTCGAAGACCCGGAAAACGTAACCGTCCAGTCCTTCGAGGGCGTAGAAAAAGTACACGCCGGAATCAAATTCACCATTCCGGCCTGCAGTGTACTGCACATTGCACTGAAATAAAGTCCGCGTGAAAATCGCGGAGCAATCCCTGCGATACCAAAAGGGTGGCCTGTCATACAGGCTGCCCTTTTCCGGTAAAATGACACGATATAAAAAACAGAGAAAGAAAAAACAATGGACACATTCACAAGAATCTGCAAAAAATGCCTGCTCCGTGAAATGAGTGAAGCAGACACCTACAAAACCATGTACGAATACATCGCCAACCTGTCCCCCGATGACAAAACCCCGGAGCATGAATACGAAAGTCGCCTGTCCCGGTGCAAAACCTGCGACCACCTGCTCTCCGGTATGTGCCGCATCTGCGGCTGCTATGTAGAAATGCGCGCCGCCATAACCCACCGCCACTGCCCGGATATTCATCCGAGATGGTGAAAATTGATCCAAATGGAGAAAACCGTTTTGCCGCGCTGCGGACAGTCTGTTTAAGCAAAAACTAATGCGAAAACAGGCTGTCTTTTTTACTAAGCAGTTATAATAAAAAACAATTTAAAGAGTAAACAGTTTCCAAGGGAACTGTTCAATACCCTAAAAGTTACAAGCCATATGTCACTTATTGAACAGTAACTTCCGAAATTCAAACATAAATAATCCAATCAGACCAATTCGGAAACAATTATAATAGAGGAATGTCTAAGATCATTCAAAACACTATACTCATAAGTTATTCAAACTTCCAAAATCAAAAACAATATAGTAAAGGAAAAATAAGTAATAAGTTTCATCGAACAAACCAGTCTCAACGAAAGCCAGAAGCGGGAGGGCGGACAGCACCGGGCAGACAGCCTTTTGCTGGTGCTTTTAGCAAAGATGAGATCCGGCACCTACGCAGACTTTCGCGAGGGTCCGCCGACCCTCGTGAACATAGTCGGAGTTGGTGACTAGCTCAGATTTGCGTTACCAGCGGCTGTCTGCCCGGTGCTGTCCGCCCTCCCGCTTCGTCCGTCATAAACCCAACCGAACTTATTTTTCTCTACACATCCGTAAAAACTCTTCATGCACCCGATGATCCTCATCCAGCTCCGGATGAAACGCCAGCGCCATCTGCTTCCCATACCGAACCGCCACAATCCGATCCTGTACTACAGCCAGTACCTCAACTCCATCCGAAACATCCGCCACATAAGGCGCCCGGATAAACGTCATAGGAATCTCCCCAATTCCTTTAAACTCTGCTTCCGTGTGAAAACTCCCCAACTGCCGTCCATAAGCATTCCTCTTCACCGTCATCGGAATCGTCTGAAGATGCACCATCGCATCCCCCTCCAGCGAATCCGCCAGAAGAATCATCCCCGCACAGGTAGCCAAAACCGGAAGCCCCTCCTTAATCTGCTTCCGGATCGTATCAAACATCCCAAGCTCCCGTAAAAGCTTCCCTTGTACCGTACTTTCGCCGCCGGGAAGAACCAGCCCGTCATAAGACTGGTTCAGATCCTCCGCCTTGCGAAGCTCCACACAGGAAGCCCCAAGCACTTCCAGTTTCCGCTCGTGCTCGATAAAAGCTCCCTGTACGGCAAGAACTGCAATTTTCATCTTATTTTCCCCTTTCTGCCATCAGAAGCTGAATTTCAGATTCGTTGATACCGACCATCGCTTCCCCGAGATCCTCAGATAATCTGGCGATCATCTTTGCATCTGTATAATTCGTAACCGCTTTCACAATCGCATTTGCTCTCTTCTCCGGATTGCCTGATTTGAAGATACCGGATCCTACGAAGACACCCTCGGCACCCAGCTGCATCATCAAAGCTGCATCTGCAGGAGTAGCCACACCTCCGGCTGCAAAATTAACCACCGGAAGCTTTCCATTTTCATGTACATAAGCAACCAGATCAAAAGGAACCTGTAACTGCTTTGCAATCTCAAAAAGCTCATCCTCACGCATGCCTTTGATCTGTGCGATCGCACTGTTCATTTTACGCATATGACGTACCGCCTGCACGATATCACCGGTACCAGGTTCTCCTTTGGTACGGATCATGGAAGCACCCTCGTTGATCCGGCGAAGCGCCTCGCCCAGATCCTTTGCTCCACATACAAAAGGTACTTTAAAGTTTTTCTTATTGATATGGTACACATCATCTGCAGGAGAGAGCACTTCACTCTCATCGATATAGTCAATCTCGATCGCTTCGAGAACCTGAGCCTCCACAAAATGACCGATTCGGCATTTGGCCATAACCGGGATAGTAACAGCATTCTGGATCCCCTGAATCATCTTCGGATCACTCATACGGGAAACACCGCCGGCTGCACGGATATCTGCAGGTATCCGTTCCAGAGCCATGACAGCACAGGCACCTGCTGCTTCCGCAATCTTTGCCTGCTCCGGTGTGGTGACATCCATGATGACACCGCCCTTTAACATCTGTGCCAGTTCCTTGTTCAGTTCGTATCTGTTTTCCATAATAATAATATTCCTCCTCAAGTAGTAGGTTAATCTCTTGAAAAAAATGTATGGGTAGATTATAATGCTAAAGTGGATATGAAAAAATCATCAAAATAAATATATTCAGTAAGGCCAGACAGGAGAAAAGAAGAATAATGTTGACATATAATTTCACAAATATAGGGTCAGATTCCATGTATGAATATCTGTACAAATGCATCAAAAACGATATTTTACAGGGAACTTTGCAGGCAGGAGAAAAACTTCCCTCCAAGCGGAGTTTTGCAAAAAATCTGGGTATCAGCGTGATCACTGTAGAGAATGCCTATGAGCAGCTGATCGCGGAGGGCTATATTTATTCCATGCCCAAAAGAGGATTCTATGTAACGGACTTTAAAGGGGTGCTGGAGACAAAACAGAGAGAAGAAGTGCAGGAGATTATTCCCATGACCAGTGGAGAAAACAGCTATCTGGCTGATTTTACCAGCAATCAGACCGAGGCCGATCAGTTTCCCTTTACCATCTGGGCGAAGATGGTCAGGGAGGTGTTAAGCGACAGCCGGATTCAGCTGATGACCAACCCGCCCTGTGGAGGAATCATGTCGCTCAGACAGTCGATCGCGGGCTATCTGAAAGACTTCCGGGGCATGATGGTACAGCCGGAGCAGATCATCATCGGAGCCGGAACCGAGTACCTGTACGGTCTGCTGATCCAGCTTCTGGGACACGAGGCGGTCTATGCGGTGGAAAATCCGGGATATCAGAAGATCGGGAAAATCTATCGGAACTATCAGGTAAACTGGACATACATCGATATGGATGATGAAGGCGTGGAAGTTTCTCAGTTAGAAGAAAAAAAGGTAGATATTGTACATATTTCTCCATCCCATCATTATCCGACCGGAATTGTGATGCCGATCAGCCGCCGTTATGAACTTCTTGGCTGGGCTTCAAAAGGAGAAGGCAGGTACATCATCGAGGACGATTACGACAGTGAACTGCGTCTGGGCGGGAAACCGATCCCCACACTACAAAGTATCGATATTTCCGAAAAAGTTATTTATATGAATACCTTTACAAAGACGCTGGCTTCTACTGTACGTATCAGTTATATGATCCTGCCGCGTCCGCTTCTGGAACAGTTTTATCAGAAATTATCATTTTATTCCTGTACGGTATCAAACTTTGAACAATATACCCTGGATCTGTTTATCAAAGAAGGATATTTCGAAAAACATATTAACAGGCTGCGCAATTACTATCAAAATAAGAAAAATGGATTCTTATCCGCGATCTGGGATAGTGGTCTGCACAAATGCGTGGAAATATCCGGGGAAGAGGCCGGTGTGCATTTCTTGATGAAACTGAAAACGGAGAAAGCTGAGGATAATGTAATAGAGCTGGCAAAAGCCCAGGGCATCAAGCTGTCACCACTTTCCAAGTTCTACTATGAAAAGAAGGCAGGAATTGAAAACACGTATGTAATGAATTATTCTTCGGTAGATATGGAGCGGATCGGAAAGATTGTAAGAGGGCTGGAGAAAATCTGCTGAAAAAAATGAGAAAATAAAAACGGGATGCACCTGGAATCATTTTCGATGTCCGGGTGTATCCCGTTTTCTGCACTTATGTAATTAATTGTTTTATTCGTCTAACTTGATTTTCTCCTTCAGAACCACACAGGCAGCCAGGTCACCGATGACATTGACACAGGTTGCACCCATGTCACACAGGGTGTTGATACTGATGTAGACCCCCATAACGCCGGCCGGAAGCCCTGCCATGGTAGCAAGAGCTGCGAAAGAAGCAATGGCTCCGCCGGGGATACCCGGAGTTCCCACAGAAAGGAGAACGTTGGCTAACAGGATGATGATCATCATGCTGATGCTTACGTTAATACCGCAGGCATTAGCGAAGAACATGATCATAAAGGACATCAGGATGGATACCGCATCCATGTTGACGGTTGCTCCCAGAGGAATGGTGATACTGGTGATCTTGTTGGAGACACCGAGTTCTTCTTCCACACACTGTTTGCTGATCGGGATGGTTGCGGAACTGGAACAGGTTCCGAAGGCATTCAGAGCAGCAGGCATGATGGCCTTGAAGAATTTGACCGGGCTTGTCTTACCAAGAATTTTTACGGATCCTCCATAGATGATCAGTGCAAATCCGTAGAAAGTCGCATACAGAATGATCAGCTGGGTAGCCAGCGACAGGATCGTCTTGGTTCCGTTGGCTTCTACAACCGGTACGATGGTACAGAAGACACCGATCGGGGTAAAATACATCACGGTGCTGATGATCTTCAGACATACCTCGTTACAGGAATCAATCAGATGTAACAGAGGTTCACCTTTTTCTTTGATCGCTAACAGGGTAAAACCGATGATAACGGCAAATACCAGAACCTGAAGCATATTTCCGTTGGCAAAAGCAGCTACCGGATTGGACGGGATCAGGTTTTTTACGGTATCCAGGATGCTAGTCATCTCGGTAGCCTGGATATCGGAAGTTGCCATCTCGAAGTTAACTCCTTTTCCAAGGCGGATCAGACGTGGGATGATCAGTCCTGCCAGACTGGCAAGTCCGGTGGTACACAGGAAAAAGATCATGGAGTAACCGGTGATCTTTCCGGTGGTACGGGCATTACCGATACTGGTGATACCCATGATGATGGAACAGAAGACCAGAGGGAAGATCATCATATTCAGTGCATTCATATAGATGCTTCCCAGAAGACTGGTGATGGTCAGTACAGGTTCAAATCGTCCAGCCAGAAAAAGTCCGGTCAGAATACCGAGAATCAGGCCGATAAAGATTGCACCTGTGATATGTTTTTGATACCACGTATAAAACTTTTTCATAGATTTCCTCCTCTAAAAAAATATGAAATATTCTACCATAAAGATATTAAGCAAATATTACACAAAAATTACACGGAGAAATATTTTGAAGAAATATTGACGGAAAACGGGTATCTGGCATATAATAACACCGATTATATTGCGATATGTTTTTGACAATGTCGTGATATAATTCCTTTATCTGACAAATAAGCCAAAATGATATCATCGAAGATGAGCTTACATGCATTTTGGTCCGTACCTGTGAAGGTATGGAACAGTTACAAAAACGCAATGATTCAGCGGCTGTCGGAAGGCAGCCGGACAAGAGGAGGCAAACATGAACAAATATGTGGAAAATCCTTCTGCATGGACTGCACCGGTGATCCCGGAGAAGATCCCACAGGGCGACATGCCAGGAGACAAGATCGAGATTGGTGAAGATCACATCAACAAAGCAAACCTGATCTTCAGAGAACTTTTAGGACAGATCAGAGAACTGAAAAAAGAAGACGCAGACCGCAAGATCGTACTGACTGTATGCGGTGGATCCGGAGTAGGAAAATCAGAGACCGCTTCTCTGCTTTCTTTCTATTTTAATCAGATTGGCATGAAAGCCTATACACTGTCCGGAGATAACTATCCGCACAGAATTCCAAAGTACAACGATGCAGAACGTCTTCATGTATTTCGTGAGAGCGCGATCCGCGGTATGGTAAAAGACGGAACATTTACAAAAGAAAGATTCGACATCATCCATGAAAGACAGATTGCAGGAATGGATGCAGATCCGAAGCTGAAAGAGAGCTACGACTGGTATGAATCTTATCTGGAGAATGGTAAGACAGGCCTGAGAGGATATCTTGGTACTCTGAATGAAATCGATTTCAAAGAAGTGGAAGAAATCGTTGAAAGCTTTAAAAACAAGGCAGAAAAGATCTGGCTGAAACGGATGGGAAGAGAAGATACCGAACTGTGGTATGAAGAAGTGGATTTCTCTGATACCGAGATCCTGATCATCGAGTGGACACACGGAAACAGTGACAATTACAAGGGTGTAGATATCCCGGTTCTGTTAAACAGCACTCCGCAGGAGACTATGGCACACAGAAAAGCAAGAAATCGTGACGGTGCTGTAGACAGCCCATTTACCACCATGGTACTGGAATTGGAACAGGATATGCTGGAGAGCCAGGCTCATAAAGCGAAAGTGATCGTATCCAAAGCAGGAAAACTGTTATCCTATGACGAATACAAAGAGATCATGGATCAGGGAAGAATATAAGGAGAGAGAAGCATGAGTAAAATGACCGTTACAGCAGATGCAAAACCGATGTTAAATGCATATCCGGACAGCGTAGGCGGAACCCTCAGTGATATCACCGGATTTTTACAGAAACCGGAATTAAAGGATGTATTTTCTTCCTTTTATATTCTGCCCAGCGTATTTAATACGGATCTTGATCGCGGGTTCTCTGTAATCGATTACACATTGAATGAAGAACTGGCAGATAAAAAAGATCTGGAAGCACTGGAAGAACTGGGAATTAATCTGAAACTGGATTTTATCCTGAACCATGCTTCTGTATTATCCAGACAGTTTCAGGATATCCTGAAAAACGGCGACGACTCCAAATACCGTGATTTCTTTATCGACTGGAACAAGTTCTGGGAAGGAAAGGGAACCATGACTGAAGAAGGATATATCCAGCCGGATCAGGAACTGATCGAGCATATGTTCTTCCGTAAACCGGGGCTTCCCATCCTGATGGTACGTTTCCCGGACGGAAAAAATGTGCCTTACTGGAATACGTTCTATCAGGAAATTAAATATCCGGTACTGGATGCACAGGATATTATGCAGGTGGCAAAGGTACAGTATTACAAAGCAGATCTGATCGCGAAGAAAGTCAATGAGGAGATTGCAGCAGGTAAAAAACCGTCAGAACTCAGCATTGATACTTTCTGTAAAGACAGCGTGGTAGAACTTCTGGAGAGCAAGAGAAAATATCTGGGACAGATGGATCTGAATATCAAATCTCCACTGGTATGGGAGTTTTATGACGAAACACTGAAGACGCTGGCTGCATATGGAGCAAAGATCGTGCGTCTGGACGCATTTGCTTATGCACCGAAGGAGCCGGGAGAAAAAAACTTCCTGAATGAGCCGGGAACATGGGAAGTACTGGAAAAAGTACGAAAACTGGCAGACAAATACAATCTGACCCTTCTTCCGGAGATCCATGCAAGCTACGGAGAGAAGAACTATGAACAGATTGCAAAACAGGGTTACATGACCTACGATTTCTTCCTTCCGGGAATGATCATCGATGCACTGGAAAGCGGCAACGGTTCCACTCTGGAAAAATGGGCAAAAGAACTGATGGAAAAAGAAATCCATGTAGTCAACATGCTGGGCTGCCACGATGGAATCCCGCTTCTGGATCTGAAGGGGCTGATCCCGGAAGAAAGAATCCAGCAGATCATCGACACTGTTGTTGCAAGAGGCGGATATGTGAAAGATCTTCATGGTCAGAAAAATGTATATTATCAGGTAAATGCAACTTATTACAGTGCACTGGGCGAAGATGACAAAAAAATGCTTATGGCCAGGGCACTGCAGATGTTCATGCCTGGAAAACCGCAGGTATGGTACTTGGATCTTTTCGCTGGCAAGAACGACCACGAGGCTGTTAAACGTGCCGGTGCCGGCGGTCATAAAGAAATCAACCGTACCAATCTGTCCGCAGCACAGATCGAAGAACTGATGAAGACAGATATCGTAAAAGAGCAGTTGAAACTTCTGCATTTTAGAAACGTATCCAAAGCGTTCGGTTTTGATGCAGAACTTGCAGTATCCACAGAAGGTGAAATCATTACCTTCATCTGGACAAACCAGGGCGAGAGTGCAACACTGCGCGCAAATCTGAAGACCTTTGAATATGAGATCACAGATTCTGAAGGAATCTATGCATAAGGAATCAGGCAGCACAGGAAGAGAGTAACATAAGAATAAGAAAAGACAGGGCGAAAGCTGATAGGAAAGCAGCTTCGCCCTGTCTTTTGTATCCGGTATTTTCACTCCTTACTCTGGAAAAATAACAGGAGATAGGTTATACTGAAAGAAAGTAAAATTCCGTGGAAACAGAACGGATATGCGGAAGAGAAAAGGGAAGCGGGGGCACATATGGAACCTATGAAAAAGGGACATCACCGTCTGGAAGTGATGTCACATTATTATGGAAAACGGATACAGCAGGATATGAGCAACTTTGTCAAATGGATCCTGCTGGCACTTCTGATCGGTGGAGTGGTTGGCGGTGCCAGCAGTTTATTTGCCGGGTGTCTGAGCTGGGTGACACAGTTTCGGGCAGATAGACCGGCGGTTGTTTTATTATTGCCTTTTGGTGGTCTGTTGATTGTATTTTTATATCAGAAGATTGGAAAAGAGGACAGAGGAACAAACCAGGTACTCTCTACGATCCGGTCGCAGGATGAGGTCCCGCTTCGTTCAGCACCACTGATTTTTATCGCTACAGCATTGACACATCTGCTTGGTGGCTCAGCAGGCCGGGAAGGTGCGGCGATCCAGCTTGGAGGAAGTATCGGAAATCAACTGGGACGGTGGATCCATCTGGATGAGGAAGACCGCCATGTGATCGTTATGTGCGGGATGAGTGCTGCGTTTTCGGCTGTTTTCGGTACGCCGATGGCGGCAGCGGTATTTGCCATGGAAGTGGTCAGCGTAGGTGTGATGTACTATGCGGCTTTGCTGCCCTGTGTGGTGGCATCGCTGGTTGCTTATGATTTTGCGGGAAGTTTCGGAATCCATCCGGAGAACTTTCATGTCACGGGAATCCCGGCATTTTCGATGGAAAACGGGATTAAAATGGGCATCATCGCCGTAGGCTGCGGTGCAGTCAGTATCCTTTTTTGTCTGTTACTGGAATATGTGAGCAAGGGATATGATAAATGGCTGAAAAATCCATATCTGCGTGTCTTCGCGGCGGGCTGTCTGGTAGTAGTCCTGTACTGGATCCTTGGGACAGATCGGTATATGGGTGCGGGTAATCAGCTGATCGAGCAGGCAGTGGAACATGGACAGACGCAGACCTTTGACTTTTTCTGGAAAATGCTTCTGACAGCACTGGCGATGCGTGCAGGTTTTCGAGGGGGGGAGATCGTTCCTTCATTTGCCATTGGTGCCACTTTTGGCTGTCTGGCAGGACAGATAATGGGATTTTCACCGTCTTTAAGTGCAGCCGCCGGGATGACCGCTGTGTTCTGCGGTGTGACGAACTGCCCGGTTACTTCTATACTAATAGCCTTTGAGTTGTTTGGCTTCCAGGGCGTTTCGTATTATCTGCTGGCTGTGGCGGTCAGCTATGCAGTGTCCGGATATTACGGGCTGTATAAAGACCAGACGATCGTGTACTCAAAATATAAGGCGAAATATGTAAACCGGCATACGAAGACCTGATAACTAATTGAAAAACGAACTTCTACCTTGATGTTGTGGCAAACAAAGTAAGGGCGGAAGTTCGTTTTTCATTTTAGAAGGACACAAAATCTTCACAAAAAAAATCAGCACTCCCCCTTGACGAGTGCTGATTGAAGTGTTATATTACATTTAGAACAAAGGAAGGGAACAAAAAGAACGAAGAAAAAGTTCGAAAGCTCCTGAAGCATCCCAGTTCCAAAGAAACAAGGTAATAATACATGATGAATAAAAAGGAGAGATGACTTATGTTGATGCCTAGTATTTTTGGAGAGAATTTGTTTGATGACTTTTTTGATGATTATTTTCCGTTCGATACCGACAAGGAACTGCACAAAGCAGAGAAAAAACTGTACGGCAGAAGAGCCGGACATGTGATGAAAACCGATATCAAAGAAAAAGACAATGGATATGAATTTGAAATAGATCTTCCGGGATTTGCCAAAGATGAAGTAAAGGTTTCTCTGGAAAATGGTTATATGACCATCGAGGCAGCCAAAGGCCTTGATAAAGACGAGAAAGAAAAAGAAACCGGAAAATATATCCGTAAAGAACGTTATGCAGGTGCCTGCACACGTAGCTTCTATGTGGGAGAGGAAGTAGATCCGGGTGAGATCAAAGCCGAATTCAAACATGGTATTCTGAAACTGTTCGTTCCGAAGAAAGAAGCAAAACCGGCAGTGGAAGAAAACAAATACATCGCCATTGAAGGATAATATCTGAATCGGGTAACTATTAACCATACGGTTTGCCGAATGGCAGACGGTAGCACATTTATATATAATACTTAACAAAACCTCTTTGTAGAAGGCTGCTAAGCAATCAGTTTGGAGGAAAAGATAAATGAATACTTTAAAAGCTGAAAAAAGAAGCATGGACGTCAAAGCAAAGAAATTAAGAAGAGAAGGCTATGTCACAGGTAATCTGTTTGGCAGAGAGATTGAAGGATCTCTTCCGATCCAGATGACGAAAAAGGCAGTAGATCAGCTGCTGAAGACGGACAACAAAGGAAGTCAGGTTATGCTGGAAGTAGACGGCAAGACCTACGATGCACTGATCAAAGAGGTTGATTACAATGCAATGGCAAACCGCGTGGATGAGATTGATTTCCAGGCACTGGTAAGTACCGAGAAAGTACATTCCGTAGCGGAAATCGTTCTGCTCAACCATGAGAAAGTAGAGGCAGGTGTTCTGCAGGAAGATCTGGAAGAGATTTCTTATAAGGCACTGCCTGCTGACCTGATGGATAAAGTTCAGGTGGATGTCGGTGAGATGAAGATCGGTGATGTGATCAAAGTCAAAGATCTGGAGATTGCCAAGAATCCGAACATCGATCTGAAAACGGATCCGGAAGCAGTTGTTGTATCCTGCACCGCAGTTCACAACAGTGTACCGGAACCGGAGACAGCTGAAGAGGCTGAATAATACAAAAATCAAGTAAATAAAAACACAAACAGGGCGAGTCGTTCGAAAGAGCGATTTGCCCTGTTTAGTGTCTTACAAAAACTGTTTTTCAGTAAATCGGGAACACTCTGCGAAGATGCACACGGCATCCTATTCTTTATTCTCTGCTTTTTAGGACAAATTCATTTTTTTTCACTTCCAACAGCCCGTCCTTCTGCATTTTCCCAATTTCTTTCGAAAGCGCACTCCGGTCCACGCTGAGATAGTCAGCGAGCTGCTGGCGGTTGAAGGCGATGGTGATCTCAGGCGATCCGGTGAGCAGTTCCTGATAGGAAAGATAGGCGAGCAGCCGTTCACGGATGGTTTTCGGTGTGGTGTGCAGGATCCGGCGGGAAAGCTGCAGGTTATTGGTTGCCATGATGCGGAGCAGATTTTCAATCATCTGCTGGTGATGACTGCATGGTTTTTCACAGGTATGCAAAATCTTTGGAACATCCAGAAATAAAATCTGACTGGGTGTGACGGATACGACATTGACCATCAGCGGTTCCGAAGGGGAACAGGCGTAGGCTTCGCCGAAAAGCTGCCCGGGTCCGACGTGATTCAGGATATTTTTACTGCCCCAGAAATCGTCAATTTCAATATGAACAGAACCTTCCAGTACGATTCCTACAGAGGTAATAGATTCACCGGCACAAAAGATCATTTCCCCTTTGGAAAACGACCGGATCTGTCCGGAGAGACAATGCAGAATAGACGGAATTTCCTCCGGTTTCACACCATAAAACAGGGGGATTTTTTTTAATATTAGAAAATCCATTTTTTCTCCTTTTTGTGGTTAAAACAACATATTTTTATCTGATATTATAGTATCCTCTGTTTGTAAACGCAAGGGAGCTGTCGCAAAGAGAAGAAGGACAGCATAACAGAGACAGAAATGCATTTGTGTAAAATCAGATATAGAGAGATTTCAGGAATGCATACAGAAAATAAGGAGGAATCGAATATGATCCGAAGAGTGATTCAGATAGAGGAAGATAAATGTAACGGTTGTGGCGCCTGTGCTAAGGCCTGTCACGAAGGGGCAATCGGTATGGTAAACGGGAAAGCAAAACTGATGCGCGACGATTACTGTGACGGACTGGGGGATTGCCTTCCGGCATGTCCGATGGATGCGATTCATTTTATTGAACGGGAAGCGGAAGCTTATGACGAGGCGGCAGTGCTGAAAAATAAAGAAGAAAAGGCGAAAGCGGAGCGTTCCCGTCTGCGTCAGTGGCCGGTACAGATCAAATTACTGCCGGTGCATGCACCTTTTTATGAGGGAGCGAACCTGCTGATCGCGGCAGACTGTACAGCGTACGCTTATGCGAAGTTCCACGATGAATTTTTAAAAGATCGTGTGGTGCTGGTGGGATGTCCGAAACTTGACAGCACCGATTATGCCGTTAAACTGGCAGAGATCATCCGGCAGAATGAGGTGCAGAGTATCACTGTTGTCCGCATGGAGGTTCCATGTTGCGGAGGACTTGAGATGGCGGCAAAACGTGCCCTTGAAGCGAGCGGAAAACGGCTGCCATGGCAGGTGATCACGGTCGGAACTGACGGTACGATCCGGGAGTAACGGGCAGAACGTTTTCCAGGCAGACGGATGGGAAAAACCAAACGGTGTAATCCGTGAGGATATCTGTGCGAGAGACATAGTACGAAGGATAAAAGCAGAAAAATTAGGGATACTTATGAGATAGATAAGGTAAAAGTAAAGAAAACGATAAAAAAACTGATAAAAGGAGTACAAAAAATGGAGAAAAATATGTTTTGTTTTCAGTGTGAGCAGACAGCAGGATGCAATGGATGTACCGGAAAGCGCGGAGTATGCGGAAAGACGGCTGATGTAGCAAAGGCGCAGGATGAGCTGACAGGGGCACTGATCGGCCTTGCGAAGACCTGCGGCAACAATCCGAAGACCGCTGATACCGACCGGGTGATCATCGAGGGATTATTTACAACACTGACCAATGTAAGTTTCAACGAAGAGACGATTCGTGTGATGATCGAGCGTGTGGAAGAGGAAAAAAACAGAATCGCACCGGGATGCGGAACCTGTGTGGCAAAATGTGGAAATACAGACAATTATGATATGGAACAAATCTGGAATGCAGACGAGGATATCCGGTCGTTAAAATCCCTGTTATTATTCGGCATTCGGGGTGTTGCAGCGTATGCATACCATGCGCTGGTACTTGGATATCAGTCGGAAGAAGTGAACTTCTTCTTATATAAAGCACTGGCTACGTTGTCTATGGATCTTGGCATGGAAGAACTTCTCCCGGTGGTTCTGGAGACGGGAAAAGTTAATCTGACCTGTATGGAACTGCTGGATCGTGCCAACACAGAGACTTACGGAATCCCGAAACCTACAGAGGTTTCAATGAAAGTGGAAAAAGGGCCGTTTATCGTGGTTACCGGTCATGATCTGCGTGATCTGAAGCTGCTTCTGGAACAGACCGAAGGAAAGGGCATCAATATCTATACCCATGGCGAGATGCTTCCGGCACACGCATACCCGGAACTGAAAAAATACGGTCATCTGAAAGGAAACTTCGGAACGGCATGGCAGAACCAGCAGAAAGAATTTGCTGATCTTCCGGGAGCCATCCTGTTTACGACCAACTGTCTGATGCCACCGAAGGAGAGCTACGCAGACCGCGTCTTTTCCACGGAAGTAGTTTCTTATCCGGGTGTGGTACATGTAGATGACGGAAAAGATTTCACACCGGTGATCGAAAAGGCACTGGAACTTGGAGGATTTGGGGAAGACAGGCAGTATAAGGGAATTAACGGTGGAGAAAAGCTGACCACCGGTTTCGGACACGGAACGATCCTGCAGGCAGCAGATCAGATCGTGGATGCGGTAAAGGCAGGAGCGATCCGGCATTTCTTTTTGGTCGGCGGCTGCGACGGAGCAAAAAAAGGCAGAAACTATTATACGGAATTCGTAAAACAGACACCGTCCGATACGATCATTCTTACGCTGGCGTGTGGAAAATACCGGTTTAACGATCTGGATCTCGGAAGCATCGGCGGTTTCCCTCGGATCATGGATATGGGACAGTGTAACGATGCCTACGGAGCCATCAAAGTGGCAGTCGCACTTGCACAAGCTTTCGACTGCGGAGTCAATGAACTTCCGCTTTCCATGGTGCTTTCCTGGTACGAGCAGAAGGCGGTGTGTATCCTGCTGACACTTCTGCACCTTGGAATCAAAAATATTTATCTCGGACCGTCTCTCCCGGCATTCCTGTCTCCCAATGTGCTGCAGTATCTGGTAGAAAACTACCGGATCAGTCCAATCGGGGATCCTAAGGAAGATCTGGAGAAAATGCTAGAGCGTGTTTGAAAAATCATTCCCGCAATCTGCACGCCCCATTTTGCGGCATATTTTGCCCGAATTCAGTTGCCGTAGCCCGCTACGGCGCCTTCATCCGGACAAAATCTTCCACAAATCGTGACGCACATCTTGCAGAAAGCCTTTTTCAAACATGCTCTAGGATAATGGGCAGCATTTTTTAAAGAAAAATCTCCGGCAATTTGTAAACGATTGCCGGAGATTTTAGAATTTCTATGGGGATTTTGCTCCTTGACAGGAAATAGCCAGGTCAGTATAATCTGAAACTGGTACTACCAGTGAAAGGAGAAATAAATATTTTGAAGCACGTAAGACAGTTTTGTATGATATTGTTGTTCTCGTTTATCGGCGAGTTTTTCCGTATGGTGATTCCACTTCCGGTTCCGGCCAGTGTGTATGGGCTGGTATTGCTGCTGGCTGCACTTCTTACCGGTGTCATAAAGCTGGATCAGGTAGAGGGAGCCGCTGATTTTCTGATAGAAATTATGCCGGTTATGTTTATCCCGGCGGCAGTAGGACTTTTGAATGCATGGGATGTGCTGCGACCGGTCGTGGTTCCGGTGGTCGTAGTGACGGTAGTAACAACTGTACTTGTCATGGGAGTGACCGGACAGGTGACACAGCGGGTGATCCGCTGGGAGAGAAAACGTAAGGAGGGAAAAGAAAAATGAAAGATTTCCTGACAAATTCCGTATTTTTTGGTGCGGTGATCAGTCTGGTGGCCTATGAGATCGGAACTCTTCTGAAAAAGAAATTTAAACTGGCAATTTTTAATCCGTTGTTGATTGCAGTCATCTGCGTAATGGCGGTGCTGATTCTGTTTCATATTGATTATGATACCTATAACGAAGGTGGCCAGTATATCAGTTATCTGTTGACACCGGCGACGGTCAGTCTGGCTGTCCCCCTCTATCGACAGATTGAACTGCTGAAGAATAATATCAAAGCCGTTGCAGCGGGCATTCTGTCAGGGGTGCTGGCAAGTATGGTCGGTGTTTACATCCTGGCGCGGGCGTTCCATCTGAACTCTCAGTTGTATGTAACTCTGCTTCCGAAATCCATTACTACAGCCATTGGTATGGGGGTATCGGAAGAACTTGGCGGTGTGGTAACTATTACCGTAGCAGTTATCGTCATTACGGGTGTCCTTGGAAATGTGATTTCAGATCTTGTCTGTAAGCTCTTTCGTCTGGAAGAACCGGTGGCAAAAGGACTGGCTCTTGGAACTGCCGCTCATGCCATCGGAACAGCAAAAGCGATGGAGCTGGGTGAGATCGAGGGTGCGATGAGCAGTCTTGCAATCGCTGTGGCAGGGTTGCTGACGGTGGTAACATCTTCTGTTTTTGCAAGTCTGATGTAAAAATATGTTGGATATTTTTGTCCGGAAATCATGCCGGCTGTGGGTCTGGCAGGGAAGAAAAGTAAGAAAGTGAGAAAAACAGTTGGATAAGGAAAGTGTACAGGCAACTTCACCAAAAGCCTATGACCAGGTACTGGAATATTTGAAAACACTGATAAAAAACAAAGATATTTCTTATGGCGGGAAGATACCCTCCGAGCGGGAACTGATGGAAACACTGAGGATTTCCCGAAATTCGGTCCGAGAAGCACTACGGATCCTGGAGCATACAGGCGTTCTGGAAAGCCGCCACGGCAAGGGAAATTTTCTGGTAAACCGGATGGGAGAAAGCCTCAGTAGTGTTTTTTCCATGCTGGTTCTGATGGAAGAGAGTAATTACCGGGAAGTCAATCAGCTTCGGTCAGTTCTGGAAAAACAGGCGTATGTGCAGGCTTGCGCGCTGATTTCAGAGGAAGGAAAGGAAAAAGCAGGAGCGATTATCAACCGGATGGAAAACGGAGATCTTGAGGAACGGATGCGCTCGGATCATGAACTGCACCACCTGGTATTTGAGTATTCGCAGAACCGGCTTCTGATTCTTCTGATGGATGCCTTGTCTGAGATCATACGCTCAGAGGGTGAGGTGGTTTTGCGGCAGGCGGCATCCATTGATACGGAAGAATGGATCGCACTTCATAAGAATATTGCCATCTGTCTTATTGAGGGAAATATTCAGGAAGGGCTTTTGGCATTGGAAGAACATTATGAATGGCTTGAACGTGACATCAAAATGTGATAGGATACAAAAGGAGATTTATGACTGTGCAAAGGTAAAGTGGTGAACACAAAGTGCAGTCTCAGAACGTGATCCCCGAAAACCGCCGGTACGGAGGCGGAAATATGCATGATCGGAGTCTCTTCTGACAAAGCAGGTACAGAAAGATTCCGGAAATAGATAGGAGAGTACAGGAGGAATTAGCGATGAAAAAAATAAGAATCGGTATTGCAGGTTATGGCAATCTGGGAAAAGGCGTTGAGATGGCAATCCGTCAGAATGAAGATATGGAACTGGCAGGTGTATTTACCAGAAGAGATCCTGCAACAGTAACTGTCAAAACACCTGGCGCAAAAGCATACACCATGGAAGATGCAAAGAATATGAAGGATCAGATCGATGTTATGATCATCTGTGGCGGAAGTGCTACAGACCTTCCAAAACAGACGCCGGAACTGGCAAAAGATTTTAATGTCATCGACAGTTTTGATACCCATGCAAACATTCCACAGCATTTTGCAAATGTAGATGCAGCCGCAAAAGAAAATGGTCATCTGGCTATGATCTCTGTAGGCTGGGATCCGGGTCTGTTTTCTCTGAACCGTATCTATGCAGAATCCATTCTGCCAAACGGAAAAACCTATACATTCTGGGGTAAAGGCGTAAGCCAGGGACACTCTGATGCAATCAGAAGAATCCCGGGTGTAAAACGTGGTATTCAGTATACTGTTCCGGTGGAAGAAGCGATGGATCAGGTAAGAGCCGGAAAACAGCCGGAACTGACAACACGTCAGAAACACACCAGAGAGTGCTTCGTAGTTGCCGAGGAAGGTGCTGATAAAAAACAGATCGAAGAATCTATCAAAACTATGAAAAATTATTTTGATGAATACGATACCACAGTAAACTTTATCTCTGAAGAAGAATTTGATGCTGTTCATAACAAGATGCCTCACGGTGGATTTGTTATGAGAAGTGGTATGACCGGTGAAAATGAAAATACCCATCAGATGATCGAATATTCTCTGAAACTGGAATCCAATCCGGAATTTACTTCCAGTGTACTGGTTGCTTACGCAAGGGCACTGAGCCGTATGAAAGCAGAAGGAATGACAGGATGTAAGACGGTCTTTGATGTAGCTCCGGCATATCTTTCCCCGCTGAGCGCAGACGAGATTCGTGCACATCTGCTGTAAAAATAGAAGAACAAAAGACAAAAAGAAGAGCTGGCTGTTAAAAAACGGTCACTCTTCTTTTTTCGTGAGCAACAAGTAAAAAAATACCACCCGACACAGAAAAAGTGTCAGATGGTGTTTGTGTGATGATTTTATTTAAAATTGGTAACTGTTCAGTACATTCACAGTTACGAGCCAAAATGTATTTAAAATCACCTTCGGTGATGGCATTTTTGCTTGTATGTCTCGGGATTTTGGCATAAATATTCCAAAACACCTCGCGGGATAATGGCTGCTGAATAGGTACTGAAATTGGACATAAAAAATTGCGGGAGCAGGATTTGAACCTGCGACCTTCGGGTTATGAGCCCGACGAGCTTCCAGACTGCTCCATCCCGCGTTATCAATTATATTATATGCTTATGCTGTGGATTTGTCAAATAGTACTGGAAGAATGGAAGTAACCGTGTTACACTTTGAAAAGAACAGGAATAAAGTGATGAGCTGGAAAGGGGTTATGTATGAATCTGATTAAGAAATGTCTGAACCGGGTTTTTGTGGAGGGACTCAGTGGAATGGCACTGGGACTTTTTGCAACACTGATCATCGGAACGATCATCCAGCAGATCGGGACGCTTGCAGGAGGATCCATCGGGACACTGATCTATGCGGTGGGGAAAATGGCAGCCGGGTTAACCTGTGCCGGGATCGGTGTGGGGGTAGCGTATAAGTTTCAGGAATCTCCAATGGTTGTACTGTCAGCTGCTACCAGTGGTATGATCGGTGGCTATGCTTCGAAGGTACTGGCCGGAACATTATTGGTGGATGGTAATCTGGCAATCCAGGGACCGGGAGAACCTCTCGGCGCCTTCATTGCCGCGTATGTAGGTATTGAAATCGGTCATCTGATTGCAGGAAAAACAAGGCTGGACATTATTTTGGTTCCGTTTCTTTCTATTGGTACGGGCTCTGCCGTGGGTGTTCTGGTGGGGCCTTCCATTTCTTCTTTTATGACGTGGCTCGGTGGTCTGATCAACTGGGGAACGGAGCAACAGCCATTTTTGATGGGAATTGTGGTATCCGTTCTGATGGGCATGATCCTGACATTGCCGATCAGTTCAGCAGCATTAGGTGTAATCCTGAATCTGTCCGGGCTGGCAGCAGGAGCCGCTACTGTGGGATGTTGCTGTAATATGATAGGATTTGCAGTGGCGAGTTTCCGGGAAAACGGTGTGGGCGGTCTGATCGCACAGGGTGTGGGAACTTCCATGCTGCAGGTGCCGAATATCGTTAAAAAACCACTGATCTGGCTTCCGGTGATTCTGTCGAGCGCTGTGCTTGGCCCGGTTTCCACAATGTTGTTTCATATGACGAACAATGCGACAGGTTCAGGGATGGGCTCTGCCGGCTTTGTTGGTCAGATCATGACCTGGCAGGTGATGGCACAGACGGAACATCCGGTTGTAGTATTGCTGAAGATTGTTGTGATACAGTTTATGCTGCCGGCAGTTCTTACAGTGGTATTTACACAGTTTATGAGAAAACATAATTTTATCAAGGACGGAGATATGAAACTGGATCTGTAAAAGGAGCGGTATGACATAGAGGAGACAATATGATTTTACTGATTATTATACCGGTTTATATATCTTTAAACCTTTATATCCTTCATCGGGTGCACAAGTGGTTGACAGCGTGTTCCGAACGTTTTCACTCCAGAAAGTTTGCAGTGCCATATATTGTAATTTATTCCCTGTTGGCACTCTCACTGTTATTTGCATTCCTTCTTCCTTCTTCAGAATTGCAGGTACTGGTAAAGCGTATCAGTAATTACTGGCTGGGAACTTTTGCATACATTCTGATATTTATTGCAGTTGCAGATATCCTGCGGCTGGTACTGAAAAAAATACCGGGGAAAATACATGATTTCTTTTTTAGTAAAGTTGGATATGTATTCGTGGGAATTCTTCTGACTGCATTGATTGGAGGAATCAGTGCTTATGGTATCGTGCATTCTAATATCGTAAAAGTCAAACCATATGAAGTGACGATCCGGAAAAACTGTGGAGACAACAGGGATCTGAAAGTGGTACTGGTTGCGGATCTGCATCTTGGTTATAGTGTGGGAAACGGGCAGATGCAGCGGATGGTGAAAAAGATTAATGATCAGAATGCGGATCTGGTGGTATTTGCCGGGGATATTTTTGATAATGAATATGAAGCCGTGCAGAACCCGGACAGGATCGCAAAGACACTGGCGGGAATTAAGAGCAGATATGGTTCGTTTGGTGTGTTTGGCAATCATGATGTGACAGAGCGATTACTTGGTGGATTTTCTGTGGCGTCTCAGGCTAAAGAGATGCGTGATCCACGATTTGAAGAATTTGCAAAAAAAGCAAAGATCCGGATTCTGGATGACGAAGTGATGCTGATCGATGATGCTTTTTATCTGGTGGGAAGAAAAGATGCGCAAAAGCCGGGTGACGGAACTAAAAATCGCATAGAGCCGGAAGTGATTCTGAGTGGTCTGGATAAGGCTAAACCGATCATTGTTCTGGAACATCAGCCGAAACAACTGAAAGAACTTGAGACAGCGGGTGCAGATATGCAGTTATGTGGACATACCCATGATGGCCAGATGTTCCCGGGAAATCTGACTGTCAAACTGATGTGGGAAAATGCCTGTGGTTATCTGAAAAAAGGGAACCTGCACAGTATCGTAACTTCCGGGGTTGGTGTCTGGGGACCGGCGATGCGTGTCGGTACCGACTGCGAGATTTGTCCGATCACGATTCATTTTCAGGGATGAGTTTCGAACCATGCCTGTATAAAAGTATGAATCAGAAAACGGTACAACAGAATGGAAGAAAGAAGGAGTTAGTGAGAGATGACAGCTAAGAAAAAGAAAAAAGGTGGGGGAATCTTCTGGAAACTGCTGTTTCTGGTTGCACTGTGTGTATTCTGCTTCTCTATGTATCAGCTGGTAAATATCTATCTGGGGTATAAAAAAGGAGTGGATGAATATCATGCTGTGGCAGAAGCAACAACGGTGCAGAGCAGTGAACCGTTGGAAGTGGTGGAAGAGAAGAAAGATGAGGAAGGAAATCTGATCCCGGAGGAAGAACTTACCGTCAATCCGCCGGAAGTGGATTTTGACGCATTAAAAGCAATCAATGACGATGTAGTGGGATGGCTGGAGCTGGAGGCAATTCCATCTATCAGTTATCCAATTGCCCAGGGAGAAGATAATGAATATTATCTGCACCGGACAATTAAAAAGACTTATAATTTTGCGGGGTCTGTATTTATTGATTCTACCAATGCATCTGATTTTTCTGATTGCAATACCATCATCTATGGTCATAATATGAAAAACGGTTCAATGTTCGGAAAACTAAAACAGATGTACGAAAGTGAAAAATACAAAGATAGCAAATACCTGTGGATCTGTACGCCGAACGGAAAATACAGGTATGAGATTTTTTCCATGCAGTATGCAAAGGTGGGCAGTGATGTATATACATTGTTCAGTGCACATGATGAACAGTTTGAGGCTTATGTGAAGAAGATGGCAAAACAGTCGAAGGTGGATATGAAGGCACTGGGACTTGGAAAAGATGATTATGTGGTAACATTGTCTACCTGTACTTCCGATGAATCGGTGCGTTTTGTTGTACAGGCGCGCTGGGTCGGAACATATAAATAAAATCAGATATGCAGAAGTGAAAGAATGTGAATGGGTGGAAGAAACCTGTGAAATATGTGGATAAGGAGGATGTATCATGGGACAGGATGTGGAAAAATTACAGGAACTTATTGATCAACATGACCGGATCGTATTTTTTGGTGGGGCCGGAGTTTCTACAGAAAGTGGAATTCCGGATTTTCGGAGTGTGGACGGTCTGTATAATCAGAAATATGATTATCCGCCGGAGACCATTTTAAGTCATACGTTTTTTATGCGGCATCCGGAAGAATTTTACCGCTTTTACCGGGATAAGATGCTGGCACTGGATGCAAAGCCGAATGCGGCACATAAAAAACTGTCGGAACTGGAGGCGGCGGGAAAGCTTACCGGTGTGGTGACACAGAACATTGACGGACTTCATCAGGCAGCAGGAAGTAAACATGTGATGGAACTTCACGGATCGGTACACAGAAATTACTGTATGAAATGTCATAGATTTTTTGATGCATCGTACATGCTGCATTCTGCGGGGGTTCCAAAATGCGAGTGCGGCGGTGTGATCAAGCCGGATGTGGTTTTATATGAAGAAGGACTGGATAATGAGGTAGTATCGGATGCCATCCGTACCATTGCAGAGGCAGAAGTGATGATCGTGGGCGGCACATCTCTCGCAGTATATCCGGCCGCCGGTCTGCTGGATTATTTCAGTGGAAGAGCACTGGTACTGATCAATAAAGGTGCCACACCACAGGATCGAAATGCAGATCTTCTGATCCAGAAACCAATTGGTCAGATTTTTTCACAGATTAAAGTAAAGGGGAAATAAAAATATGACATATCAGTATGAAGTGGGGGATATTGTAAAATTAAAAAAACAACATCCCTGTGGAAGCAGCGAATGGGAAATTCTCCGTGTGGGTGCTGACTTCCGTCTGAAATGCACCGGGTGCGGTCATCAAATCATGATTGCACGGAAACTGGTGGAAAAAAACACAAGAAATTTACAGAAAAAGAGTGAAGAAAATACTTGAAATTGTTTTTGATTCATGGTAGAATATCGTCTTGTGATATATAATTTATCCTTGTTTCCGGTACTGAAACCGGAAGCCAAAAGTCCAAAAGGAGGTAAAACAGCATGAGCAAATATGAATTAGCATTGGTTGTGAATGCAAAAATCGAGGATGAAGCTCGTGAAGCCGTAGTAGAGAAAGCAAAAAGCTATGTAGCACGTTACGGCGGAACAGTTACAGAAGTTGAAGAATGGGGTAAGAAAAGATTAGCTTACGAAGTTCAGAAAATGAGAGAAGGCTTCTACTATTTCATCCAGTTCGAAGCAGATGCAACCTGTCCTGCAGAAGTTGAAAGACACGTTCGTATCATGGACAATGTAATGAGATATTTAATTGTTAAGAAAGAAGCTTAATTTTTCTTAAGTGCCAAGCCCATTAAAGGTTTGTAAGATCCCGTAAAAGTATATACATTTACAAGAGAGGTAAGAATATGAACAAAGTTATTTTAATGGGTCGTTTAACAAGAGATCCTGAGGTAAGATATTCAGCAGGTGACAATTCAATGGCAATCGCAAGATATACACTGGCTGTTGACAGAAGATTCAAGAGAGACGGTGAGGCAACGGCTGATTTTATTGGCTGTGTAGCCTTTGGAAGATCAGCAGAATTTGCTGAGAAGTATTTCCGTCAGGGATTGAAGGTTGTAGTCAGTGGAAGAATTCAGACCGGAAGCTACACAAACCGGGATGGCCAGAAGGTCTATACCACGGATGTAGTAGTTGAAGACCAGGAGTTTGCAGAGAGCAAGGCAGCCAGCGACAATTACCGTGGCGGTAATTTTGGCGGTCAGGCAGCACCATCCGCTCCGACAGCAGGTGGAAGCGGATCTGCAGACGGTTTTATGAATATTCCGGATGGAATTGATGAGGATCTGCCATTTAACTAATACGCATTGAACCCAGGTTCGGGTGCGAATCGTTAGATTTCGATAAGGAGGTAATATTCATGGCTTACAATAAAAGTGAAAGACCGGATTCTCCAATGAAGAGAAGAGGCGGACGCAGAAGAAAAAAAGTTTGTGTATTCTGTGGTAAAGAAAACAACGAAATCGATTACAAAGATACAGCAAAATTAAAGAAATATGTTTCTGAGAGAGGAAAAATCCTTCCGAGAAGAATCACAGGAAACTGTGCAAAACATCAGAGAGCTCTGACTGTAGAAATCAAAAAAGCAAGACATATCGCTATTATGCCATATGTAACAGACTAATTCAAAAAGTTTGTTGTACCGTCATCGGGAAACCGATGGCGGTTTTCTTGTTTAAAAAGAAAAGACTTTTTTCTTTGCGCGGGAAATGATATAATAGGAGAGTAATTTGGTGGTTTGTCATTTTTGACAGAGTGCCGGAAAATCATACCTTTGTTTAAAGAAAGCAAAGGTGTACTTGGAAAAGGAGATTTTTACTCTGTGGGAAAGAATATGCGGAGGGAAAATCGATAATAGGTACAGAGTATGAAAGATGGAATTAAGTTAAAGGGTAAGCTGGCAACATATATGCGCTGGCCTTTTATTCTGACGATACTTCTGGTGGCAATGGATGTGTTGTTATACAGCGTCAGCTGGAAGGCGGGAGGAATCGGTACAGTATTTACGGCAGTGTATCTGTTGCTCGGGATTCTGCTATATTTTCACAGAAGACCGGTGCTCCTCAACGAACTGATTTCTTTTGCTACCCAATATGGTCAGGTGCAGAAAAGTCTGATGAAAAACTTTGCACTTCCCTATGCCTTGCTGGATGCAGAAGGAAAGATCCTCTGGATGAATGATGAGTTCCTTTATCTGACGGGGAAAGATCAGAAGTACCGTCGCTTTATCGGAAATATTTTTCCGGAGGTGACAATGAACAAACTTCCGTTGCCGGAGGAAGTAAGAGATTTTGAAGTCGCATATCAGGATCATGATTTTCGGCTGAACATGCGAAGAGTAGAGATCGATGAACTGCTGGATGGTTCTCAGATCATAGATGCAGATAAAGAGAAGAATTATTTGATTGCAGCCTATCTTTTTGATGAAACAGAACTTAAAAAGTATATGCGGAAGAATCAGGAAGAACAGCTTGTGACCGGACTTTTGTATCTGGATAATTATGAGGAAGCGCTGGAAAGCGTTGAAGAGGTCAGAAGCTCTTTGTTGATCGCGCTGATTGATCGTAAGATTAACAAGTATTTTGCTTCGATAGACGGCGTGGTGAAGAAACTGGAAAAAGATAAATATTTTCTGGTCATGCGCCGTAAGTCACTGGAACAGTTAAAAGAGAAAAAATTTAATATTCTGGAAGAAGTAAAATCTGTAAATATCGGAAATGAGATGGCGGTAACTATCAGTATCGGTATCGGTATCAATGCGGATTCGTATGCGCATACTTCCGAATCGGCCCGGATCGCCATGGAACTGGCTCTTGGTCGTGGTGGTGACCAGGTTGTCATCAAAGATGGCAATAATATCACGTATTTTGGCGGAAAATCTCAGATGATGGAAAAGACTACCAGAGTCAAAGCCAGAGTGAAAGCCCATGCTCTGAAAGAATTTATGAGCAGTAAGGACAAGATCGTGGTCATGGGACACAAGATTACAGATGTGGATTCTTTCGGAGCTGCCATCGGTATCTACCGGGCTGCAAGAACTCTGGAGAAAAAAGCTTATATTGTAATCAATAATCCGACTTCATCGATCCGTCCGCTGATGGACGGGTTCCTGCACAGCCAGGATTATGATTCACGGATGTTTGTCACAAGTCATGAAGCAAAAGAGATTGTGGATGATAACACGGTAGTGGTTGTAGTGGATACGAACCGACCAGGTTATACAGAATGTGAAGAACTTCTGTATATGACCAAGACAATCGTGGTACTGGATCATCACAGACAGAGTAAAGATATTATTCAGAATGCGGTATTATCTTATATTGAACCCTATGCATCATCGGCCTGCGAGATGGTTGCAGAGATTCTGCAATATTTTGCGGACGGTATTCGGATCCGGAATATCGAGGCTGACAGTCTGTATGCGGGAATAATGATCGATACCAATAATTTTCTTACAAAAACCGGTGTCCGCACGTTTGAGGCTGCAGCTTTTCTGCGGAGATGTGGTGCGGATGTGACAAGGGTAAGAAAGATGTTTCGTGAACATGTTGAGGATTATCGGGCTAAAGGAGAAGCTATCCGAAACGCAGAACTGTTTCGGGAACACTTTGCAATTTCGGTGTGTCCAAGTGAAGGACTTGACAGCCCTACAGTGGTTGGTGCACAGGCGGCAAATGAGTTGCTGAATATCATTGGGGTAAAGGCTTCTTTTGTGCTGACAGATTATCGCAATACGATTTATATCAGTGCAAGATCCATCGACGAAATAAATGTACAGATTGTGATGGAACGCCTTGGCGGTGGCGGGCACCTGAATATCGCAGGAGCGCAGCTGGAACATTACTCTATTACAGAGGCGAAAGATGTACTGAAACAGACTTTACAGAAAATGCTAGATGAAGGAGATATATAAAGATGAAAGTTATTTTGCTTGAAGATGTAAAAGCTCTTGGAAAAAAAGGACAGGTTGTTAATGTAAGTGACGGATACGCAAGAAATCTTCTGCTTCCCAAAAAACTTGGTGTGGAAGCAACCGGAAAAAATATGAATGATCTGAAACTTCAGAAAGCTCATGAAGACAAAGTAGCACAGGAAAATCTGGATGCTGCAAAAGCATTCGCGGAAGAACTGAAAGACAAACAGGTAACCGTAGGCATTAAAGTTGGAGAAGGTGGAAGAACTTTCGGATCCATCTCTGCAAAAGAGATTGCGGAGGCGGCAAAGGCACAGCTTGGATATGAACTGGACAAAAAGAAACTGCAGCTTTCAGCTCCGATCAAAGAGCTGGGTACAACTATGGTGCCAATCAAGTTACACCCGAAGGTAACAGGTGAACTGAAGGTTGTGGTAAAAGAAGCATAGGAGGAATTCTTCCGTGGAAGAAGAACTGATTAAACGAATTCTGCCCCACAGCGATGATGCGGAGCGCTCTGTCATCGGTTGTATGATGATGAACCGTGAGGCGATTATGATTGCATCCGAGATCCTGACCGGAGATGAGTTCTATCGACAGCAGATGGGAATTGTTTTCGATTCCATGGTGGAATTATATAACGAAGGAAAACCGGTAGACTTTGTCACACTTCCGGAGAAACTGAAAGAAAAGGATGTTCCGCCGGAGATCAGCAGCATGGAATTTGCAAAGGATCTTCTGACGGCGGTACCTACTTCGGTTAACGTAGGACATTATGCAAAAATCGTCAAAGAAAAAGCAATGTTGCGCCGACTGATCAAGATGAACGAAGATATTGCCAATACCTGTTATCTGGATAAAGAACCGGTGGAAGAAATCATGGAAGATACAGAAAAGCAGCTGTTTCAGCTTCTTCAGACCAGAACGGGTGGAGATTATGTTCCGATTCGCCAGGTGGTGTTAAACGCCCTGGAGACCATCGAGAAAGCTTCACAGACGAAGGGAACTGTAACGGGAATTCCAACGGGCTTTGTGGATCTGGATTATAAGACATCCGGTCTGCAACCTTCGGATTTTATCCTGGTAGCGGCTCGGCCTTCCATGGGTAAGACGGCATTTGTTCTGAATATGGCACAGTATATGGCTTTTCGAAAAGACAAATCAGTAGCCATCTTTTCGCTGGAGATGAGTAAGGAACAGCTGGTGAACCGTCTGTTCTCACTGGAGTCTAAGGTGGATTCTCAAAAGATCCGTACCGGAAGTCTGGAAGATGAAGACTGGGCGAAATTGATCGAGGGAGCCGGTGTGATTGGAAATTCTCGTCTGATCATTGATGATACACCAGGTATTTCCATTTCTGAGCTTCGGTCCAAATGCAGAAAATTCAAATTGGAACAGGGACTGGATATTATTATCATTGACTACTTACAGTTGATGTCCGGTAGTGGACGTGGCGGTGATTCCCGTCAGCAGGAGATTTCTGATATTTCCCGGGCACTGAAAGGGGTAGCCAGAGAGTTAAATGTTCCGGTGGTTGCGCTGTCACAGCTGAGCCGTGCGGTGGAAAAACGAGATGATAAACGTCCGATGCTTTCAGACCTCCGAGAATCAGGAGCGATCGAGCAGGATGCGGACGTGGTTATGTTCATTTATCGTGATGATTATTATAATAAAGATACTGAAAACAAAAACATGGCGGAAATTATCATCGCCAAACAGCGAAACGGCCCGATCGGTACAGTAAATCTGGTATGGATGCCGGAGTACACTCGGTTTGTTAACGCGAAAAAGGACTAAAAAAGGCGAAGAGATTTTCTTGTAAAGTACCTCCTGTATGCTCTATAATGAGTGCAGGAGGTACTTGTATTATGAAAGAAACCAGATACCTGATTTCTGAGACGGCAAAACTGGTTCAGGTAGAACCTCATGTACTGCGCTACTGGGAAGAGGAACTGGGCTTGTCCATCAAACGAAATGAGATGGGACATCGATACTACACCGATAAAGATCTGGAAATATTTCAGAAAATCAAGGAACTGAAAAAAGAGGGTTTGCAGTTAAAGACAATAAAAGAGAAACTTCATGAGAAGGATGAAATTCCGCAAGTGGAAGAACATAGGATATCGGGAGAGGGTATTACAAAACAACAGAAAACAGAGCCGGAATTTCAGGAAGAACAGATTCAGGTAAAGATTGTAACTCCACGGAAGTTTTTGACAGAGCAGTCCTTTGAAAAAAAAGAAGAAAAGCAGAAAAGAAGATCTGAACAACCGACAAAAGAAGAACGTTTTCAGGCAATCATGGAACGCCTGATTCACGATATTGAACTGAAGGAGAGGAAAGAAGGACGTTACCGAAGATTGGATGAAGCGATCCGGCGACATCAACAATCCAGAAAAATGGTCGCCGCCACGCAGGAAAATCGCAAAAAGAAAAAATAATGTAACTGTGAAGGGAGCAAACAGTTACTAAATAACATAAAGAAGGAGCTGTACACAGTTTTGTGTACAGCTCCTTTTTCCGCGCGGAAATAATTATATTTAAAATAATAATTATTCTTCAACGATAGCTTCTGTAGGACAGACACCTGCACAGGTACCGCATTCTACACAAGTATCAGCATCGATAACATATTTTCCATCACCTTCGCTGATAGCTTCTACTGGACATTCACCAGCGCATGTTCCACATGCTACACATTCGTCAGAAATTACATATGCCATAATTTAAATCCTCCTTTTCGTATTTACCGATATACTCTCGGCTATATGCTCATTCTAATATAAGTAGTGCAGGATTACAAGTACAAATTTACGTACAATCGCAGGAGTTTGTATGATTTTGGTGTGATACAATAGTTGCCTACGGGAGAAAATGGTATTATAATGTGCGTATCACAGGAAAGGAGATAAACAGAATGAGAAAAATTTCCAAAGATATGATTATTGCCGATCTGGTTACGATCGATCCAAATATCGTAGTAATTTTAATGCGCGCCGGTATGCACTGCATTGGTTGTCCGTCTGCACAGGGAGAGACCCTGGAAGAAGCAGCGATGGTTCATGGACTGGATGTAGATCTGCTGGTAGATCAGATTAATGATTATCTGGCACAATAAAAAATCGTGTAAAGAAAAACGAAACGGCAGGAAGAATTCAGATGTCCTGCCGTTTCGTTTTTTTCCGCATTGCATATCAATAATTGACTCCGTGAACCGATTTCAACCGAAACCTGATTTTGAAAGTTATACATTCAATAATAACAGCTGCTGCAGTGCCTGATCAGCTATCAGAATCTCACCGTGTTCTTTGAAATAGGCTTCTGTTGCAGCGGTGCAGGCTTTGCCGGTACCATATTCGGAGAGCATGTTGCAGACTCTGTTAAAGTCTTCCGGATTCATGCCGGACTGATGCAGGATCAGTACGTAAGTAGTCTCACGGTCTTTATAGAGTGTGTTTGTGCCGGTATACCATCCATTTAAAGCAAGAGCCGCCCGGATAACGGTGTCCAGACTGGAAAATGTGAAGATACGGGTCAGATCCGGACGGGTCTGAGCAATGTCATTTTCCGCTGCCTCTGTATCAGAGTGCGTTTCTGCAGTATCCGGCTGAATCTTTGTTTTTCTGTCGGAGGAATCTTCGGTTTTATTTTTTTCAGAGGAAGCAACAGGCTTTTTGAGTCGTCCTTCACACAATTTCTGGAAAAGATCCAGGATGTCGTCTGCACCGGTAACAGACGGCCCTTCCGTCTGGGAAGGAGCAGTTTCATCGGTACCGGCAGCAAACTTGGAAAAACGGGTATCCAGTTCTTCCGGGTCTTCTACTTTTGTGATGATCAGTACGATACTGTCCGGTGTAATCGGAATTGCTTCAATCATCAGTGGAACATTGTCGGCTTCAAAACCAAACTGATCCTGAGCCTGCAGCATCATATCACGAAAAAGATCTTTTGCTTTTTCGGATCCGTAAGCCAGTTCACTTAACTTTAGCTGGCGATCCGCCAGATCTTCGCTGGTCAGTGTGCAGCGGATCTGGGTATCATTAATTTTTTCTATTTTCACAGATATCACATCCTTACTATCAACCATTGTTCTAGAGCGTGTCTGAAAAAACTGTATCATTCACTTGTCTGCGAATCCAATTGTACAGTTTAAAAAGCCTCAGCGTAGCTAGCTACAAAAAGAGCATATTGAATCATTGTTATTATATACTATATGCAAACCGGATGTAAAGGATTAAAATCTCTGCATTTGTTATTTCACAGTAGTTTCTGCAGGTGATAGAAAAAGATTGCAAACCGTACGGAAGAGGATTTTCGACGAACAAAGACAGAATTCAACAATTTTGAGAAAAATGTGTAATATTTTAATGATTTTTGGCCTTTTCGTAATATTCTTCTTGCATTATAGGAAAAATCAGGTATAATAAAAACCAGAAGAGGTGGCACGGTTCCTGGAAAGGATGTGAGGCCAGCCACTGTTTTGATAATCTATAAACATTTCAAAAAACGTTTCAACTATTTACAATTTTATTCAATTCATTAGCGTATAATATCGTATTTTCCCCAAAGTGTAAAAATGAATGTAATTAATTTAATTGATGGGACGAGTGTCATCTTTTCGAAAAATAATGGTGCTGTGCACTTAAGAAAGGATCATATATCACAAAAAACATGAAAAAAAATAAGAAGCAAAAGGATGATTTTCGAAAGGAACTGGATGCTTATCAGGCACAGGGGATTCCGTTGTGGCTGGACGGAGAACCCAGCAGTCCGAAGGAAATCTGGAAAGCACATAAGATCGCAGAAGATATTTCCTATATGAGAGATTACGTTCCGGATTCTTACGGACGTTTGCTCCGGCTGGAGTTCGATGCGGTGAAGAAAGAAGATGGTTATACACAGAAATTATAAATGAAAACAAAAATGTAAAGCAGCAGAGAAACAATAATATCCTATAAGGTTCCCTCCCTTGCATAGAAAAGCTGTTTTGCAAAAAGAAGAAGCCACAGCAGAAAAAATTCAGTTATTCTTGCTGTGGCTTTTTTTGCATTGCATATCATTAATTGGTCCGGTGATGGCATTTTGGCTTTTATATCTCGGGATTTTGACATATTCATGTCAAAACACCTCGCGGGACAGTGGCTACTGAATAGTTACAATATATTTGCAATGTAGAAAAAACAAAAAATATGTCAAAAAAAGATGACGGGAAATCATTCTGTTGTTATAATAAAGGGCAGTAGGAGGTTATCAGAAATGAAGAAAAAAATAACGCCGGTTTTTTCGGTGATCATATTGATTTTTTTAGTGATCTGCGCAGGGATCCTTTCTATATTTATTAAAAAATATACTCCGTCCGGAACAATCATAGACGGAAAAGACTATTTTCAGCTCACCGGAGATGATGAGGCGGGGCTGGTGGTGAACCATGAACTGGAAGATGCAAAAGTAAAAATGATTGACGGAAGGTATTATGTAGAGAATTCTGTCGTTGCTACATATATTAACAGCAGATTTTACTGGGACAGTCAGCAGCAGGTGATGCTGTATACGTTGCCAACGGAAGAATTTCAGATTGTTCCTGAGAGTACGCAGTATGTGACATCAGCAGGTACTCAGATGACGGATTATGTGATACTGAAACAGATTGATGGCGGTGTTTATCTGGATCTTGAATTTGTCAGCCAGTATACGGATATGACGTATACTGTTTTTGAAGATCCGGCTCGTGTGGTGGTTCGAACAAAATGGAATGATCTGCAGCTGGTAACGGCACAGAAAAACAGTGAGATTCGTCAGAAAGGCGGGATTAAGAGTCCTATTGTGGCCAAGGTAAAAAAAGGAGATACACTGTATCTGCAGGAGGAGCTGGACAATTGGAGCAGAGTTGCTACGGCAGATGGCTACAGTGGATATATAAAAAAAGAAGTACTTTCGGATCCGAAGGATGATAATGAGGAACATGCAAGTACTGTACCGGAATATACCAATATCAGTAAAGATTATAAAATTAATCTTGCGTTTCATCAGGTGACCAGTATGGATGGAAACGCAACATTGGCACAGATGGTGGCAGATGCACAGGGAGTGAACACGATTTCACCAACCTGGTTTTCAGTGACGGATAATAATGGAACAATTTCTTCACTGGCAAGCGCTGATTATGTAAACCAGGCACATGCTATGGGGATGGAGGTCTGGGGACTGATCGATAATTTTAACGATGGAACGGATAATCTGACATTCCTGTCAAGTACAGCGGCACGTGCCAATATCATTCAGCAACTGATGACGCAGGCAGCCTCAGTGGGATTGGATGGAATCAACCTGGATTTTGAATCAATTACAGAAGAACAGGCACCGCATTATATTCAGTTTGTACGAGAACTTTCGATTGCCTGCCGTAATCAGGGAATAGTATTTTCCATTGATGACCCGGTTCCGACTTACAGCAAACATTATGACAGAACAGAACAGGGAATTGTTGCAGACTATGTGATCATTATGGGTTACGATGAACATTATGCAGGGAGCACAGATGCAGGTTCGGTGTCTTCACTTGGATTTGTAAAAGCAGGTATCGAAGATACACTGAAAGAAGTGCCGACACAGAAAGTGATCAATGCGATTCCATTCTATACAAGAGTCTGGATCCAGCCATTTGGTGCGGGAAATCTGACCAGCGAAGTGTTGGGAATGGATGGAGCTGCAAATTATATCAGTGAACATGGTATGGATACTTACTGGGATGATGAAGCCGGGCAGAATGTAGCGAGTGTAGAAGCTGAGGATGGAATCTATACCATTTGGGTGGAAGATGAACAGTCCATCGGGGAGAAGATGAAACTGATACAGGAGAATCAGCTGGCAGGAGTAGCTGAGTGGAAACTGGGATTTGAGCGGGCATCTGTATGGCCGGTGATCGCACAGTATCTGCAGTAAAATAAAAGGAGTATAGACAAGAAGGGAAAGGGACAAAAAGAGATGGCAGAAGAAAGATTTAAAACGACGTTGATGGGTGGTTTTGATAAAGATGATGTATTGAATCAGGTTCGTGAGATGAAGGACGCAGCATATGCGGAAAAAAGCAAACTGATTAAAGAAAAAAAGGAACAGGCAAAGCAGATTCAGGAACTGAAAAAACAGCTTGCGAAAAAGGACAGTGAAAAAGCAGCAGCACTGCAGAAACAAAAAGAAGCACATAAAGAAGAAATCGCTCATCTGGAAGAACGAATTCAGGAAAAACAGAAACAGAAAGAAAAACTGGAGCGTGAGATCAGCGAAAAATATCAAAAATATATTGACCGCTATGATCTGATCGGTGGACTGGTGCTGGAATCTGAGGAGAAAGCGGAAAAGATTATCAGAGAAGCAAATGAAAAAGCAGAACAGGTACTCAGCGATGCAGATCAGCAGGCAGAGACTACAACACAGAATGCAAGAAAAGCAGCAGATCAGATTGTGTCAGAGGCCATTGCTACGAGAGATGAACTGATGGACGAAGCGAAGAAAGAAGCAGAGAAATGCTTGGCAGCCGTACAGGCAGAAGTGGATGCGAAACTGGCTGATGGAAAACGAAAATACATTGCTGTACAGGATGAGATGAATGAAATTGTAGAACTGATCAATCAGGCACAGATTCGTTTTATGGCTTCTTATAAAGAGGTACATAAGATTGTCAGTGCGATGCCGGAAACCATGCGAGAGCTGGAAGATGAAGAGGCATCCAGAAAAAAAGAAGACGAAGGTACAGTTGCTGCACAGAATAATCTGCAGACGGGGGAGTCGGAGTATGAAGAAGATCTCGACGAGGAAGAGGAAGATTTTTCCGAGGAAGAGATGAAACAGATGATGAACCGTCAGGATGAAGAATGAAAAACACAGGACTTGAACCAGACTCCCGGGCATATATTTTAATAAATATGCTCCGGGAGTTTTTACGATGAAAAAGAAAATATGGGAACTGGGAATGACGGTGCTACTTCTGACCGGTGTGTTCTGGCTGGCAAGGACGGGAGCAAGACTTACAGGGGCAGATGCCGGAGCGGGGAATGGTGTGGTATTGATAGACAGTGGTCACGGGGGCAGTGATCCGGGGAAAATAGGGATTCATCAGGAAAAGGAAAAAGATATTAATCTGCAGATTGCAAAACGGCTGAAAAAGCAACTGGAAAAAAACGGGGTAAAGGTCTATATGACGAGAGAAAATGATGTAGATCTTTCGGAAGGAGACGGAGGAAACAGTAAAGTACAGGATCTGAAAAGACGTTGTGAGATGGTTCGGAAGATCCAGCCGGACTGTGTGTTAAGTATTCATCAAAACAGCTACCCGGAAGAAGCAATTCATGGGGCACAGGTCTTTTATTATGAGGATTCTTCAGAAGGAAAAAAGCTGGCAGAGATATTACAGAAACATTTGGTGGAAGTGCTGGATAAGGAAAATCACAGACAGGCCAAAGGGAACAGGACTTATTATATGCTGAAAAAGACAGAGGCAACACTGGTGATTGTAGAACCACGTAGTATTATAATGACAAATCAGAGAAAAGCCGTAAATAAAGGGTTTTTGAGTGATTTTGTCCTATTAAAAAGCTTCAAAATGCCGCCATTTTGGCGGGAAAAAGAGCTGTTTTCATGTGAAAGCAGTGGAAACGAAGTGAAAACATAAATTTTTCACTAATGCTAATGGAATAATAATGGCAAATCGGAAAGGAGGAAAAACTTCATATTGAAAATTTGGTAGGACTGATTAGTAAAGTTTGCTGAAAGGCAGATATTGCTAATAAGTCCTATTTTTGTACCAGAAAATATGTATCTGAAAGAAAAGGAGACGAAAATGAATGTATGTACAGCGGTAGGGGCAATAGGCAGCAAAAAAAATCACACAATAACTTTTAAGAGCGAAGCTCACAAAATTTTCTACTTGGAATATTTGCCGGAGTGCAGGTATCAGGATGTGTACCATAAAGCGTTGGTATATTGTCTGGGAATTGATGCAGACACAAGAAATCATGTGAATAGTATTTATGATTTCAAAACAGGATGTGTGAAAACGAAATGTTTAAATGAAGGCTGGCAGACCAGTGGAAGCATTAAAATTGTGCGTATGGCATTTAACCTCTATTGTAATGGGACACCAAGTGTTCACGATTTTGGAAATGCAGAGGAAAGACTGCAGGAGTGCGGATGTTATACAGTGGAAGAATTATTCTGTTGTGGTTATGCAAAATATTTTTGGGAGGCAGTCAAAATCCGGTATCCGGAATATTGCTGCTAAACAGGATTGGAGGACACGGATATGCTGAAAATCAGACTGCAGGGAACAACGAATGATATTAAATGGTTCAAGAAAATTCTTGAACGAGATAAAAGAATTACAGTGTTAGATATATCCGAGACATATGCCAATAAAGGAACAAGGAAATATTTTCGTGTATACGCAGAAGTAGAAAAAAACGGACAGTAGTCGGGAGGATAAAAGTTATGTGTAGAGTAATAGCAGTGGCTAATCAAAAAGGCGGCGTGGGAAAGACAACCACTTGTATTAATTTAGGGGTCGCTTTGGCTAGATTAGGTAAAAAAGTGCTTTTAGTAGATGCAGATCCACAGGGACAAGTGGCATTAGGATTAGGATTTCCAAAGAAAGTTCGTGTGACATTAAAAAATATGCTGGAGAATATTATCATGGGGTTGGAATTTGACCCGAAGGAAGCAATTTTAAAGCATAAAGAAGGTGTTGAAGTTATTCCAGCGAATAAACTGTTGGCAGGGCTGGATGTAGCATTGATTAATGTAGAGGACAGGGAAAAAGTCTTGAAGGAATATCTGGAACTTTTAGAGGACGATTATGATTATATTCTTATTGACTGTATGCCTTCACTTGGAATGATGGTGATTAATGCACTCTATGCGGCAGATAGTGTATTAATCCCTGTGCAGCCGCAGTATTATGCAACAGATGGTCTGACAGAACTGTTAAAAGCAGTAAAAGGTATTAAGCAGCGCTATAATCCCAAATTGGAGATAGAAGGAATTCTCTTTACTATGGACAGTAGGCGTTTTAACAATTCCAAACGACAAAAGAAGGCTGTACAGGAGGCTTATGGCACAGCTGTGAGAATATTTGAACGATCTATTCCAAGGACAGAAGCACTTTCTGAAACGACACCTGAGGGCGTCAGTATTTTTGCATATGACATTTGCAGCATAGGAGCAAAATCATATGCAGAGCTGGCACAGGAGGTATTGCACCATGCGTAAAGGTCAAAAGGATATTCAACTTCCGTCCTATAATGAATTGCTTGGGATTGATGATTTTGTCAATCATGGAGCCGATCAGATAGTGGAGATTCCGTTGTCGGAGTTACATCCGTTTAAAGACCATCCTTTTCAGGTTCGGGATGATGAAAAGATGGAAGAAACGGTAGAAAGTATCCGCAATTATGGCGTATTAAATCCGGGTCTGGTCAGACCGAGGGCAGGGGGTGGCTATGAAATAGTGGCTGGACACAGACGAAAACGTGGATGTGAACTGGCAGGAAAGGCTACGATGCCTGTTCTTGTCCGTGATTATACAGATGATGAAGCGGTTGTAATCATGGTTGATTCGAACATTCAGAGGGAGAATATTTTGCCCAGTGAAAAGGCATTTGCCTATAGAATGAAAATGGAAGCTATGAAACATCAGGGAGCAAAAGGAACTGGGGATACTGCTGATATGGTGGGAAAAGAAGCCGGAGACAGCGGAAGGAAAGTGCAGAGGTATATCCGTTTGACTGAACTTCTACCGGAACTGTTGGAAATGGTGGATAATGGAAAAATGAAATTTATTCCGGCAGTAAATCTTTCTTTTCTGACCAAGGAGGAACAGTCCTGGGTATTCAAATGTATGATAGAGAGCAACGTTTCAGTTAGCGGTACAATGGCAGATGCTATGAAGAAGCATAGCGAAGATGGAAAACTGACAGAACTGGCAGTGCAGTTGATTCTATGCGAAGAGAAGAAAGATACAGGAAAAGTTACGATTCCTGCAAATAAAATCAGCCGTTATTTTCCAAAAGAGTATAGTAAACAACAGATGGAACAGGTTATTTTTGAACTGCTGGAAGATTGGAAGAAAAAACATTAAGAGGGAAGGGGGAAAAGCAAAATGGCGAAGTATAATGTGGAGTTTGAATATTTTCACGATTATGAATCAGAGCAATTTGCTTTTTATCGTATCCCGAAGGTGTTGTTTACCGATGAGTACTTTCATGACCTGTCCAGTGATGCAAAGGTGCTTTATGGTCTGATGCTGGACAGGATGGCATTATCCATTAAAAACAGGTGGATAGATGAAGAAAACAAAGTGTATATCATTTTCTCGTTAGAACAGGTTATGAAGCACATGAATTGTGGCAGGGACAAAGGTATGAAAACTCTTGCTGAGTTAGATACCAAAAAGGGAATAGGACTGATAGAACGTGTGAAACAGGGCTTTGGAAAACCGGATATTATCTATGTGAAAAGCTTTGTTATGAAAAAGAAACCGGAATCTATCGAGCCGGAAACAGAAGGCAGGGAACTGCAATTTGATGAGGTCGGAACTGCCGACGTATCACAGTCGGAAAAATCGACTTATCGTGGTCGGAAAAACCGCCCTACCGTGGTCGATAAAACCGACCTGTCGTGGTCGGAAAAACCGACTTATCGTGGTCGGGAATACCGAAGTCCTGAGGTCGGAAAAACCGACCCTAATGATACTTATTATAATAATACTGATTTAAGTGATAATGATAGGAACAATATCCATCTTATCAATCCGTTAAGCGAAGAAATAAAAAGACAAAACGGCAGGATGGATGGGATGGATGTCATAAACGCATATACAGCTATTGTGAAAGACAATATTGATTACGATACTCTTATCCAGGAATGCAGGCTGGGCGATCAGCAGTACATAGACGAGATGGTTGAGCTGATAGCAGAGACGATTAGTTTCAAACGTGAGAACATGTTTATCGGAAATGTAGAGTATCCTTATCAGTTTGTAAAAAATAAGCTGTTGAAAGTGGATTCTTCGCATATTCAGTATGTGCTTGAATGTCTGCATGATAATACAACAAAGATACGCAACGTGAGGGCATATCTTTTGACTAGTATTTTTAATGCTCCATCAACAATCAATCATTATTACCAGGCCGAGGTCAATCATGATCTGTATGGATAAGGTCAAAGAACCTCTCGACAAATTGTCGTGAAGTAGGGATGGGAATGCTTCATAGGCAATGAACTTCCCGTCATATTGTCGCAAAGTAAAAAGGAGGATGTAGATGAGTGACTGGGAAGAAATATTTGAAGAACTGAAAGTGGAATTGCTGAATGAAAAGCAGGAAAATTATATCCTGCCGTATATGAAGTTGCATGAAACAGAGACACAACTGGGGTACGGACATGTTGTAATCAATAGCAAAATTGTTATAACAGGGATCCGGATTATGAAGAGTCAGAAATCACCAGGAACATTTTATATGTCTTTGCCGGTACTTCCAAAAGAGAGGGATTATCTTGAAATCTGCAGAATGGATAAAAAACTTTATCGGGAGATATTTAAAAGCGCAGTAAAGAATTTATTGAATCAGCAAATGAATCAGTCAATAAAAGAAGACGCTATTGAAGTTGAAATTAAGCTTGTTCAAAGAGGAAAATTTGTGGCTTATGCGAATGTGACCTGCGAAGGCGTGAAGTTCAGCCATATTTGTGTTTTGCAGGGGAAGGACAAGATGTTCGTTTCCTTTCCACAGATCAAAACAGAGATTGGATATAAGGATATCGTTTATTTTTCGACAGCGGGTCTAAGGGAACAGGTTACGAACAAAGTATTAAAAGAGTGTCAGAAACTTTTAGAGAAAACAGAAACACCAGATTGTAAAAAAACTTTAGGAGGTCTTTGAGAAAAGATGATGCTGATTTATTGTTTGGTGGGATTTTTTGTACTGATCATCGTTTTACTGCCCGGAGGTTCAAAATGCGATAAAGAGTTGGATGATATACAGCAGGAAAAATTTTTGAAAGAATGGAATCAGAAGCATGGAAAAAAGAAAAAGAATTGATTTAAGAGTCCGGTTGGAAAATACATCGGAAGCGGAAGCATTAATCAAAATACAGAATTATGATAAGGAAAAATATAATTCTATGAGTGACTATATTCTACATGCGGTACTTGCATATGCCGAGCCAATGGAGGTGTGTCCGGAATCTTTCATGGAAGAACTGCGAATGCTCATGCGTGAGGAATTGGAATTATATAGGAATTCCGGTTTTATGTAAAATGTTTGGAGGGAAAAGGTATGAAGCGTTGGAAAGTATATATGGTGGTAGGATTCAGCATATTAGCTATCGGATGTGCAAGTGGGTGTGCTGACAAAAAGGATGAAATAGAGCCGATCAAAATGGTTGCAGAAGTTCAGAAAGCAGAAGATGAAAGGAAGGTGGTGGAGAAGCGTATTCAGCCGATTGCTAAAGAGGAAGATCATGTTGAAAGTGAAAACAACAAAGAAGAACTGTCAGAGAAGCAGGAAGATATAGAAAAGAAGCCAGTGGAAAAAACAGTAGATACGAGTCCCAAACAGGTATCTGTGAGTGAAAAAAAGAAAAGTGATACAAAGAAGAATGATACAAAAGAGGTACGGACAAATTCTGATTATGAAGAGGAGAAAAGAAATATTCCGGTTTCAGAGCAAGGTGAAGAATCATCTGCTCAAAATATACATATACACGAATGGGAGGAGCAGACGGAGATTATTCACCATGAGGCAGTCATAAAAGATGTTTGGATTGAAGAGTTTCCAGCATGGGAAGAGGAAGTGCCTGTCTATGAGCAAAAAGAGCAAGCCGTTTGTGTTACTTGTGGAATAGAAATAGAAGGAAATCCGAATGAACATTTAAATGATGTTTGTCGACAATGGAGGAATGAGATGAAGAATGTTCAGACTGGAACAGAGACTGTTTTTCATGAGGCAAAGGGGCATGAGGAAAAAGCGATTGTTCAGGAGGCATATGATGAAACTATTCCAAAAGGCTATAAATGCAAGGAATGCGGAGCAGTGAAATAATAAAGAAGATATTTTGAGGAAAGAAAATTTCTTCAGATGTTTCAGGGGAAAGGAAAAAATGAGAAAAGAGGATCAGGTTCGAGGACCGCCGGGAGAAAAATATATACGTGTTGGTAAAAGCACTTCGCTATGAGGTGCTTTTGTTTTTGGAAAAAACTAAGGAGTTAAGGAGATATGAAAACAAAAAGGTGGAAAAGAGTTATCAGTAGCATTATGGCGGTAATGATGTGCTGTACTGTATTTCCAGGAACCGCATATGCTGCGAAAAAGGATATGGATGAGATGGTAGAGGGTTCTTTTACTGTTGATGGATGTGGAAAATTAAAAATTACGGATATCAATGGAGAAGAATACATGGTTGAGACAGGGCAGACATTAACCTTAGAGAGTGTGCCAGGGAATACGCTCCGAACAGAAGCTATACCGGAAGACGGTTCTTTGGTGAAACGTTATACGGTGTCTCATACAAATGAAGAAGTAGAACTGGAAGAAAATTTGGATATCTTAAATGCAGAGAGCAGCTATAGAAGAGATATCACAGTTTCAGATTCTTTTACTGTGCAGGTTGATTTTGAAAATAAAGAAACAGAGCGACAAAATGAAGTGAAGGAGGAAAACGCTACTGAACAAACCATAAAGGAAGAAGAAACGTTGGAAGAAAAACAGGATGATATTGCAGAGGAATCAAAAGAAAAGTGGATAGACTTAATGGCTTTACCGGAACTGGGAACAGATATTGGGAATCAGTCATTGGGAGAAACTTTAGGAACTGCAGAAATCGTAGATGAAAATACGCCTTCTCTTCTAGCAAGTGAAGGCTCTATATGTACGATCGTAAAAGGAGTGGAAATTCCTTATATGAGTTGGAGCACTCATATGTTTACCGTAAATTCGGAGACAGGCAGTTACCCGGCATATTGTATGGAGCCGCATAAAAGTTCTCCATCAGGACCAGCTACTGTATCGATCTTAGACAATGATACGATCAAAGCATTGTTGCTGTGTGCTTATGAAGGTCCATACCCGATGTTGTCACCAGATGCATTGGTTGAACTGGGAGTTCCGCTTGAGGAAGCGAAAAAATCTATTTATTGTATTACTCATGCCTGTGTGTCTTATGTATATTGTGGATCTTTACAAGGAGTAGATCCCGGACCTGCACAGGACTATGTGAATCATATCAAAACAGTCCAGAAGTGGGCTTCAGAGCATCCGGATATCATGGAACAGTATACTGCATATGCCGCATACAGTGGAAACCAGCAGGACATGTGCTGGTTAGAAAAAACAGGTGTTCCAAAAGGAAACATCAGTATGCAGAAGGTATCTTCGAATCCAACGATGACAGAGGGAAATGGATGTTATAGTCTGGAGGGTGCTGTTTACGGTGTTTATGATAAAGACAGTAACCTGATTACACAGATGACTACAAATGCAGAAGGAAAAGCAGTCAGTGAAAGTATACCGTATGGGACCTATTGGCTAAAAGAAATAGAAGCACCCGAAGGTTTTGCACTAAATCCTAATTGGTCCGAAGCGATTACTTTAAATGCAGAGTCAGCTGTTGTTACAGTAACAGATATTCCACAGAATGATCCAATTAATGTGGTATTACGAAAGCGGGATGCGGACACTGCAGAGGATAATTCTCAGGGTAGTGCCTCTCTTCAGAACGCGGAATTTACTGTAAAATATTATAAAGGACATTATGACAGTGATCCGAAAGCGCAGGGAATCGAGGCTGCCCGTTCATGGGTATTAAAAACCGATGAGCAGGGAATCTGCAAATTACTGGATTCCTATAAAGTATCAGGAGACGATTTCTACAAAGATTCTAATGGATATGAAACATTTCCATTAGGAACAGTGACCATTCAGGAAACAAAAGCTCCTTCCGGATATCTGATAGACTCTCAGATTTTTGTCCGACAAATAAAAGGGGAAGGAACGATTGAACCTGTAGATGTTTACAACGAGGTCATTGTTTCGGAAAAGGTCATCCGGGGCGGTGTATCTATTGAAAAATGGGATTTTGAAACAAAGAACAAAGTTCCACAGGGATCAGCAACTTTAGCCGGAGCAGAATTTACGATTACAAATCAGAGTGCGAAGGCTGTGATTGTAGATGGTAAATCCTATGAAAAAGGCAAAGAGATTATGATCATTAAGAGTGATGAAGAAGGGATAGCATCTACAAAAAATGCTGTTCTGCCATACGGAGAATACCAAATTTCAGAGACAAAGGCTCCGGATGGATATCTGCCGGAAGGAGAAAATCTTACTCAGAACTTTTCAATCCGAAAAAACGGAGAACTGGTAGAACTGAATACCGAAAAAACAGCAGCCCAGAATAAGGTCATTCGTGGTGGCGTGAAAATTGAAAAATGGGATTATGAACTTCATGAAAAAGTACCGCAGGGAAGTGCAACCTTGGAAGGAGCAGAATTTACTATTACGAATCAGAGTAAACAGCCGGTAATAGTAGATGGTGTTTCTTATCCGGTCGGAGCTGTCATTATGACACTTGTGACAGATCAGGAAGGTGTGGCACTTACAAAAAATAACATTCTGCCGTATGGAGAGTACCAGATTTCAGAAACTAAAGCTCCTGTTGGTTATTTGCCGGAAGGTGAAAACCTGACACAGAAATTTTCTATTCGTGAAAATGGAAAGATTGTAGAATTGAACACAGAAGATACTGCAGCGCAGAACCAGGTGAAACGTGGAGATTTACAGTTGGTAAAGGCAGAAGATGGAACCTTACATCGAATGGCTCATGTAAAATTTACGATTACCAGTAAAACGACAGGTGAATCTCATCCATTTGTAACTGATGAAAATGGATACTATAGCACAAGCAGTTCCTGGAATCCACATACACAAAATACAAACAGAGGTGAAGCCAGTGAAGATGGAATTTGGTTCGGTACTTCCAAGCCAAATGATGAGCATGGTGCATTAATTTATGATACCTATACCATTGAGGAACAGGAGTGTGAGGCAAATAAAGGACATAAATTGATCAAGTTTGATGTAGTCATCAAACGTGACAACGTGACTGTAGATTTGGGAACGATCACAGACGATCTGCTTCCGGTTGTATCCATTCACACGACTGCTTCAGTAAAAGATACCATGGGTAACGATGCATATGCAGTAGACAACGTGACGATTGCAGATGAGGTATTTTACAGTAATCTTACGCCGGGAGAAGAATATACGCTCAAAGGTATGTTGATGGATAAATCTACCGGGAAAGCTTTACTGATAGAAGGAAAAGAGATAACATCGGAAAAAACTTTCACCGCATCCAAGGAGACAGGAACGATCAGTGTAGAATTTACTTTTGATGCCAGAGGCTTAGAAGGAAAAGAGATTGTTGTTTTTGAAAAACTGTATTGGAAAGAGGCAGAAATAGCATCACACGAGGATATCGAAGACGAGGATCAGACAATCTTGTTCCATAGTCCTGAGATAAAAACTACAGCCTATGATAAAGAAACAGGCGATCATTATAGCTATGCAGTAGATCAAGTGACGATCATTGATAAGGTAAGTTATCAGGATCTGATTCCGGGAAAGGAGTATACCGTCAAAGGAACACTGATGGATAAAGAAACCGGAGAAACGCTTTTGATTGGTGGAAAACCAGTGACCGCTGAAAAAACATTTATTGCCGGGAAAAAAGATGGAAGTGTAGAACTGGAATTTACTTTCGATGCATCAGGATTAAAGGGCAAAGAAACGGTAGTCTTTGAGAAACTTTTCTATGAAGAAAAAGAAATTGCAGTACATGAAGATCTGGATGATAAAAATCAAACGGTGAAGTTTCAAAATCCTGAGATAAAGACGACAGCATCAGATAAGACAACTGGAACAAATGAAGGTATCGCCCAAAAAGAGGTCACGATTGTAGATAAAGTAGAATCTAACAATCTGATTCCGGGTAAGGAATACACCGTCAAAGGAATCCTGATGGATAAAGAAACAGGAAAACCATTGCTGATTGACGGTAAGAAAGTTACGGCTGAGAAAACCTTTACTGCAAAAAGTGAAGCGGGCAGTATTGAATTGGAATTCACATTTGACGGTTCTACATTGGGCGAAAAAGAAATTGTAGTCTTTGAGAAACTTTTCTATAACGGAAGAGAGATCGCAGCACATGAAGACATTGAGGATATGGGTCAGACTGTGACTTTGCATAAAGAAAAGACCGTTACGATTACATCAAAGAAACCCGGAACAACAACTTCTACCAGTAAACCGGTAAAGACAGGAGATGCCAGTCAGATTGCACTGTATGTTGGACTTGCAGTTCTGGCAATGGCAGGGATTCTGGTATCCGTCATTTTAAAGAAAAGAAAAAAGCCGGATATCAAACGACTTCCCTGTAAGAAAGAAAAATAAAGAAAGGTAAAAAGCGAGGAGTTCTGCTGAATGCAGGACTCCTTTTGCGTAAAACTTTGAGAAGCTGATGTGAAGAGAGGAGCAGAACATGAATAAGAAGAAAAAAATTATTGTTATTTTGGTCATATTGTTGCTGGTGTCTATTGGGTGTGGAATCGCAGCATGGTTATTACCCCTTGGAAAATTCAGAGGAACTATCATTCGGTTCTCAATCATTGGGTTACTGGCGGCAATTGCATTTTGTGCAGGATTAATCAAGGGGAGATAGAAGAAAAATGATGAGAAAAAAACATATGCGAATGAAAAAAATGTTGCATCGGATCGCATTAGGGGCAGTGCTCAGTTTGTTTATAACAATGCCGGTTCACGCTGCAGATGCCAGTGTTGCGCTTGGGAGTCTGAATACATTTCGTGACTTCTTAGGACAGTTAATCAGTCTGATCGGGACTTTCTATTTGCTTTGGGGAATTTTTGAATTTGCGAATTCCCTGATGGGCAACGATGGAATCATGCAGGCAAGTGCATTTAAAAAAATTGCTGCCGGATTTTTATGCATGTCGGCACCGGAGATCTATACACTCCTGAAAGGATAAAGATATGGCAGAGTGGATCAAAGAATTATTGGTAGGGGCATTTAACATGATTTATCCGGCCAATTCGATATGGAAAGCGTGTATGAGCTGCGTAAAAATGATGCTGGTAACGACTCCCATGGATATTGGTAATGGAGATGTGTGGAGTCGAGTGATTTCAGAGTTGTACCCTACTTTTTTTGTGATAGGAAGTTCTTTGCTTTTGATTTTCTTATCGATTGGTTTTTTGAAAGAAATTACCGATTTCAGAAAGAGTATAACTATTGAGCTTCTGGTTACTTATGGAATCAAATTGATTATTGCAGAATTTCTCCTGACAAATGCCATTCCACTAATCAAACTGTTTTTCCGTATGGCATCTCAATTGTCATATTCTACGATCAGTGATAACTCATTGACCATCGTGACACCTGCAGATCCACAGATCGGTGAAATGCTGACCTATCTGGCCTGGGGTCTGGTATTTATGATTGTAGCATTGATCAGCAGTTTTATGATTTTGTTTGCGGTATACAAGAGGTTTTTGAACCTGTATCTGGTCATTCTGTTCTGTCCGATCGCCTTATCTTCTATGAGTGGAGACAGAGGAATTTCACAGACAGCGGTAGCATGGATAAAATCATTTTTGGGAGCGACTTTTGAAGTGGTTGTCATTGCTCTGGCATTGCTTATTGCTGATTGGATGCTGACCGGAGGATTGATCGTCTTTTCTTCTCTGGAAGGAACTGTGGCAGAGTGGACCGTGAGTGTGTTGGAAGGAATGATGACGATGGCGATTACTGCAGGAACTGTCAAGGGCGCAGAGGGACTTTTAAGAAGATCATTTGCACTATAGGAGAAATAAGGATATGAACATTAACATCAACAAAGATTTTGAAAAAGAATATAAGGATGACAGCTGGCGTGGATTTTCCATGCAGGAAGTATGTTGCATCGGAATTGCCCTGTCTATGGCGGCAGCTGTCAGTATGTGGTTTTATTACACCTATCATGTTCCCTTAAATACGGTGATTTATACAGGTGTGCCGCCAGCGATCCCGCTGTTGGTCTATGGATTTTATCGTTATCAGGGAATGAATTTACTGGAGCTGATCAGAGAAGTATTTGAAGAAAAAAAATCAAACAAACTTTGCTATGAAGCCGGAGAAGCAGAGAAAATAAGAGAAAACATGGATCGGGGAAGGGAGAAAAGAAGCAGAAAACAGAGAACCGTCAAAAGAGGACGGTATAAGAATCCGATTTGGAAGGGAGGGAAGAGGTGATGAGTCTCATGAAAGGCAATATCGGGTTTCAACAGTATAAGCAGAAGACAAAAAGAACCGTAAAAGTACCGGGGAATGTCAGAGATACGATTCCGATCCATAGCATAGCAGAAGATGGAATTTTTGAGATTGAACCCGGGGAAGATACAAGACTGTTTGACAGGGTATATCTGCTGGAAGACATTAATTACACCTTGAAAGATGAAAAAGAGAAGGAAGCAGTGTTATTAACACTATGTAAGATACTGAATTCTATCAATGTGGATTTCAAGATTATTGTTTCCAATGCCGGGAGAGATATGGAACAGTTTTATCAGGAGATCTTTTATCCGGAGGATGGAGTATATGGAAAACTAGGAAGAAACAATAATGAATGGATCAAGGAGGGCCTAAAAAGAGGAAAACCGGAAATATGCCAGACACGGTATCTGGTACTGACCGTAAGAAAAAAGAATTATGAAGAAGCAAAAGCATATTTTATTGGACTGGATGCTATCTTAGAGCCATTGTTTGAGGCTGTGAAAAGTCGGTTGGAGCCAATGAATGCAGTGGAACGTCTGCGGACTCTGTTTGGCATGTACAGGCATGGAAAGGAGTCCAGGTTTTCCTGGAGCTGGGATTCCATGATACAAAGTAAGAGAAACTGGAAAAATGAAATCTTACCTTCCTACATGGAGAGTCATAAAGATTATATCGAGATCGATGGAAAATATGTATCGGTCCTTTTTGCGCTGACTCTTCCCAATAGTTTAGATGAAAGTAAGGTAATGGCAGAGCTAGGGAACCTGACATTTCCTTCGATGATTACGCTGGATCATGCGCCAATTCCCCGGATTGCGGTAAGAAACAAATTGATGGCTGCAGGAAGAAATAATGAACGTGCGATTCATATGGAACAGGAACGGCGCATGAAAGCGAAAAACTTTGTCGCCGGTGTATCGTATGAAAAGCAGAAAAAGAAGGAGGAGATCGAAGGATATCTGGAACAATTAGATGATAATGATGAAAATGGATATTTCTTTTCCATGCTGGTAACGGTGCTTGCAGATAGCGAAGAAGAACTGAGAAATCGTATCGAAGCGGTCAGATTCATTGGAGAAGGGCTGGGCGGCATTGAATTTGTAACGTATAACTTCCGGCAGATGAAAGCGTTTCATACGGCACTTCCGATCGGGGCGAGGGAAGTAGATTGTATGCGCTGTATGCTCACCAGTTCGCTGGTTGCATTTCAACCGTTTTACAGCAAGGATATCATTCATCCGGGAGGACAGTTCTGTGGAATTAACCGGGTGACACAAAATATAGTTATGCTGGACCGTAAGCGTTTAAAAAATGGAAATGGAGTGATCTCCGGACATACTGGCAGTGGAAAAAGTATGTTTTTGAAATCGGTGGAGATTGTACAGACACTGATCGGAAGCGAGGATGATGTATTTGCCATTGATCCGCAAAATGAATTACATAGTTTGACAGACACATTGGGAGGGCAGTTTTTTGATTTATCCGCACAGTCCGGGATTTATTTAAATCTTTTTGATATTCCGGAAGAAGTGAGAAGTTCAGAGGATCTTTCGGTATGGAATCTGTTTGTTGCAGAACAGGCATTTTTTGCAGAAGCTTTTTGTTATGCAGTTATGAAGGGGATGTCTCCAACAGGAATCCACAAATCCATCATTACAAAATGTGTCATGCAGATTTACGAAAAAGCTTTTCAGGACAGAAAGCATCGGCAGCCTCTGCTTTCGGATTTTTACCACTTACTTCAGGAATATGAAAAAGAGAATCCCCGGGATGAACAGGAAACAAGAGAAATATATAAACCTCTGGAAGCCTATTGCACCGGAACTTTTGATATGTTCGCACGTTCCTCCAATTTGGACATCCGCAACCGATTTGTAGTATTTGGTCTGAAAAATATTTCGGCAGAGATGTGGGAACCGGTGATGTTGGTGGTCATGCATCTATTGTCTCAACGGATCAACTATAACCAGAAATATCAAAGGGCTACGCATTTCATTATTGATGAAGGACAGGTAGTCTGCAGGACAGAAAGTTCTGCAGAGCAGCTGAACAAGGCTTTTCTTACATACCGGAAGTTTGGCGGAATCTGTACCTTAGTTGTACAGAATATGTCTGCAGCATTGGCAAATCCTACTGTAAAATACCTTGTAACGAATTGCGAGTTTAAGTGTTTCTTTGATCAGGGAGGAGTGGACAGGCAGGAGATCGCAGATATCATCGAGCTTTCTTCAACAGAATATGCAGCACTGAATGAAGACATTCCCGGACAGTGTGTGATTGTATGGGGAAAGGATATTTTGCTTTGTGACAGCAGGATTCTGAAGAACAATCCACTGTACGGGCTGTACAATACTTCCTTTCATCAATAAGGGTATACGCTTATGAAATTGATGAAAACAAAAACGCAGAGTCTTTCCAAAATATCCCGGGAGCTTCAGGTAGCAAAGATGGATATTCGGAATTCAGTACAGACATTTCGCAAAGAAAAAACGAATTTGGAAGATCCAGGAGGATTCTTAAATCCAAAGGAGAAAAAGAAATGGGAGAAGCTTTCTCCAAGAAAGAAAGCGATATACCATAAAAAAGCAAAGAAGCGGATGAAGTATCCATGCAATTTTTCGTCTGCTCAGGACAGCGGATGGAATGCCGTGGATAAAATCGATGTGGAGGAGAAGGAAGATAAGCGTTTAAAAACAGAAAAACAATCAAAAACGACCCGCCAGTGGCAGACAGAAAAAAGCGGCCAACAGGGAAAAAGCAGTCACAAGGAAACGTTAAGTAGCACTCGGAATACAAAAGAGCAGGGAGAAAAGGCTCAAACCGCAACGGAGCATTTGGGAGGTATCACTGATAAAGCTCCTGCGGCAGTCCGGGCAGCGACAAAAGCAGCAAAAAGAATAGCCGAATTTTTTCAGGAAAATTTGCAGAGAGATGAAATGACCCATGAGCAGCTAATGGAAAATGCAAAAAATGCATATGCACAGAAAGATCCAGGGGATCAAGAAGTTGACAAAAAAGGGTATCTGGCAGCATTTTTGTTCTTCCAACATTTAGGAAGCATTGTCGTTCACTTCCTGCTTGTAGGAATCCCTTTTTTGATTTTGACACTGATTGCGCTCAGTATTTTTTGCTATATCATTATAGCTATGATAAGCCTCATCGGGATTTTTGGTTCATCCGGAGTTGGCAGTCTGTCTGCCAGGGAGGACCCGGCGTGTTATCTTTCAGCAAAGTATGAATCGCATGGAGAGCCAGGAGCCATAGGAGGTATTGGCGGTCTGGCATATGGGGAATATCAATTTCATGCAACAGCGGGAAGTGGATTAAATGATTTTGTAGACTGGTGTTATGAAACGAGACCGGATGAGTATGAAGAGTTTGCTCCTTATGCTGGATTACCAGTAGGAGGACTGGCGAAAGATCATGAATTTAAGACAATCTGGAAGGAGTATGCGAATGAGAAGAAAGCACGGTTTGAGGCGGATCAGACAATCTTTACCTATGAACATTATTTTGTCGAAGCAGCACAGGGATTATCGGATCACTATGAGTATGATTTTGTGAATGCACCAGATGCCGTAAAGGCTTGTATCGTGAGCTTTTCTATCAGAGATGGAGGATATGGAAGTGCAGCACCGTTGCTGCGCTATTTTCAAGGCGTAACTGCATCCAGTACACCGGAAGAAGTGATTAAGATCGCATATGACAATATGCTGGATCGAAGAGGCGGTTTCCATCAGGAAGCGCCCAGATGGAGAGACGAAAAAAAAGACTGCCTGAAATTATTGTCAGGTGAATTGGATATCTATGAACCGGATACATCGCCAAGCGGCTATGGCAAAATTAATTGGAGCTGGAAAAGGCCAAGCGGCATAGGGAATGAAAAGATTGCTGAATTGGCCCTTTCGAAAGTAGGGTGCAGGTATAGTCAAGATGACCGTGATGGAGAAGGTGTTTATGACTGCTCATCTTTGGTGTATCGTTTGTATGCGGAAGTTGGAATTCATTACCTTTCCGGTATGTCAGCCGCAGAAGAAGCACGATATCTGGAGTCAAATGGCATGGGTGTCACGGAAGCGGAGCTTCAGCCAGGTGATCTGATTTTTTATTCTCATGAACAGAATGGACGATATAAAAATATCAATCATGTAGCAATTTATATCGGAGATGGGAAAAAAGTACATGCCAAGGGAAAAAAATATGGAGTGGTGTGTGATGCATATAGACCCAGTAATATAGGCGTTTATGCAAGACCTCAATAAGAAAGGTGAGAAAATGAAATTACGATATTGGAAACGAAGAAAACAGCTACTGGTATGGATGGGAACAGCAGCGATACTTCTGTCATTGATTCTTTTTATCATTATAATGGCACTACAGAAACAGGCAGAGGAAAACGAAGTGATTCCAGAACCCACAGAACAATTGGAGATACCATTGAGAGCGGAAAAAGAAGATGTAGAAAAACCGGAGGAGGATATCAAAAAGCTTCAGGAAGAATCGGATGTGATACAGATCCATCTGGATGGGTATATGAAAACTATATTTAATGGATGGGACTGGGTGCTGCAGGAAAAGTTAACGGAGTACGGAAAAGAGCATCAGATTCCTGCTAAGAATGCAGTTGTGTTAGCATATATCGGCTACGATATTCGATCAGATACGCATTCCTTTTATCTGCAGCTGGATAACAAAGAAGGAACGATTTTGCTGGGAAAATATCATCCGTATCAGGCAGAGATCGAACCGACCGATAAAACACTGGAAGATATCCAAAAAGAAAAGGAGCTTCTGGGAGATAAAGGAGAACCGGAAGAATCGTCACAGGAGAGCGAAATAGAGAGTGTTTCAACGCCGGAACCTACGAAACCTCCGAAACCTCCGGTGGTTCCATATGCGGATATGGAAATTCTTGAAGCGCCTGTGGAACTGGCGGACTTTCTTGGGGAAAAGGCATCAGCTCTTCCGGAAGGACTTGCAATATTTTTGGTTGATGAAGACCGGGAAGGAGATACTTATGCAGTATATTCCGGAAACTTAAAAGTGGAAGATGGAAAGGCACAGTTTGATTTAAAATTGAAAGATGAGACGGTGATCCATGTAGACTATGATGGTGAATATCGATATTCTTTTGAATAAAAGAAGAGATTGCAATTATCAAATAGGTTTGTTAGAATAGCCGTAGACATTACTGGGAAAAGCTAGGCGGTTAGTCCTCTTACAGAGGGACTGAACCCTCTGATTACATAGAAATCCTGAAAAGGAAATCTGGGAAAGGAGGGCAAACTATATGACTGATTATGAAATGCTTTCTATCATCTTGATGATATTGAGCATTGTTGTATCAATTTTAATTGCGTACATAAATCAATCAAAAAAGTAACCGCCCCTCGCCAAGGTTTGCGGTTACTCTTTTAAGACCAATAATTTGGGATTAGCTGTCTACCAGTAATGTCCTTTTTATATTTATATGATAGCAGATGAAGATAAAATTGTCAAATGAGGAGTTACAATATCTTCCGGCAGATTACCAGTAAAGGAAGAAATACAACTATAATAAAAGGGGTCTTAGGGGCCTTCCCCTAACAAGATGTGTTTTGTCGGACAAAATGCGTATCTTGCCAAAATCCTGGGGGATTTTGAGAAGTTACTGGTAGTTTCCCGGTAAAATTACAGTTGGGTCCCGAAGAAGATCATAGGCCATCGATGGGCGGGATGGCATTACAGCGGTAAGGCAAATAAAATAGGGATACATGGATAAGCACTTTTACAAAAAAGGTGCTTTTTTTGTACCCGGAAAGGAGAAACATATGGATCAGAATATCAAAGAAAACGTGCAGAAATATCTGCAGGAATCACGAAAAGAGATTAAAAAATCCACCGAAGTAATCCTGGTGGAACGCAACGGAAAACAAATCGTAGTCATTGGTTAGGAGACTGTTATGAGTGAAAAAAATAAGGAAACCAATGCTTGGAAAGATGCTACAGGATTTTTGGCATACCTGAAAAATACGGGAAAAGTGGTTACGAAAGAAGAACTGCGGGTATTGGTGGAACAGTTACCGGAAGGGGTGATTCTGGAAGTTGGCATTGAGAATGCAGAAAAATGAACTGGAAGTAGTAAATATCCGGTTGGTAAAAGAACCATCGCTGTACAGTGAAAAACCGTTGCATAGTCCGGAGGATGTTAAGGAGCTTGTGGCAAAAGAACTTGCTTACTACGACCGGGAAGTGATGTGTGTGCTCAATATGAAAACGAATGGTCAGGTCATCAATATGAACATTGTCAGTGTAGGAAGTATTAGATCAGCATTGGTAAGTCCCAGAGAAGTTTTCAAAAGTGCTATTTTAGCGAATGCAGCGAATGTGATTCTTGTTCATAACCATCCCAGTGGAAGTGTTGAGCCATCGAGAGAGGACATCCTATTGACGAAAAGATTGGAAGATTGTGGGAATCTTCTCGACATACCGGTTTTGGATCATGTCATTGTCGGTGGTACAACAGGAGAAATGTTCAGTTTCAAAAGCAACGATCAGATGAATGAGAAGTGGAGATCCGGAAAGCTACAAGGAGAAACAAGAGCATTTCTACATGAAAATTTATTGCAGAAAAGATTAAACGGAGGACAAAGAAAAATGTTTGAAAAAAAAGAATTCGCCATTGCACTTATGGATGCGCTGGATAGAATTATGCCGGAAGAAATAGAGTTAAGAGAAGAAACTGTTAAAAAAGTTAACCAGACTCAGAAAGGGATTTTAGCAATTTCAGATCCGGGAATCGGAGTTGTTATCTATCTGGATGATTTTTATTCCAATTATCTTCAGGGAAAAGAAATAGATGTGCTGGCGAGAGAGGCCCAAAAAGTAATTGTGGATTCGCTGGATATGCATAAAAAAGACAGAATGAAAATGCAAGGGGAACGCATTAACAATTATGAAGAAATTAAAGAGGATATTTTCCCTATGGTCATTAATTACCAGAAAAATCAATCTTATCTGAAAGAAATTCCACATGAGCGTGTTTTAAATCTGGCAGTTATTCTAGTGGTTAAGGTGAGCGAAGAAGCTGAGATCAAAGTCACAAATAAATTGATGAAACACTGGGGAAAAACTACACAGGAACTCATTAGCCAGGCGAAAAATAATAGTGCAGAGAAAAATCCAGTTTCTGTATTTACGATGGAAAGTCTGCTTGGTATGCCAAGAGATCCTGAAAAGCCAAGAATGTACATTGTTACAAATGAAGAACGGAAATATGGAGCCACCTCCATTATGAATTCGGAAGCATTTGAGCAACTTAGGAGAGAGATGGGAGATTTGTATATTCTTCCGTCAAGTGTGCATGAGCTGATTGTTATATCAGCGGAGAAGGCCGATCCGGTAGAACTGGAAGCTATGGTACAGATGATTAACCAGAATGAAGTAGAAGAAGCAGAACGTCTCTCCGATCATATCTACCGATATGACGGAAAGGAGATTCAGATGCTGGTGCATGGAAAAGAGGTGACACCGGAGGTGGCAGAACAAAATAAAAAAGTGGAAATCCATAAAAGCATATGAAAAAAGAAAGGAAGACCAGACATATTGATATCCGGTTGACTGAAAAGGATTTTGCAATTTTAAAACAACAGGCTGATGGAAATCTGTCTGCATTCTGCAGGAAATTACTCCTGCAGAATGCAGTACATCAAAAAGAAGAAAGAAATCTGAATGAATTGGTTTATCAGATCCGGAAAATAGGAATCAACATCAATCAGGTGACAGCCAGAATGAATGCGGGTATTAGTTTTCTTGATGATGGAGAGGTATTGAAAAATGAGTTGCAGAAAGTATACCGGTTATTAAAAGAACTGGAAGATTAAATGGCAATAACAAAACTAGGACATATGAAGGAAGCCTCCAAAGGAAATCCGGGAAAACATTTAAAAAATGCCATTCATTATATTCTGAATCCTGAGAAGACAGAGAAAATGGTTCTAACAGGTGGCAACAGTGGTTATACACCGGACGAGATCTATCAGACATTTATTAGAACAAAACAATTGTATGAAAAGCCGTATGGAAGACAGGGATACCATTATATCATCAGTTTTAAACCGGGAGAGGCCAATGAAGAGCAGGTTTATAAATTAGTCAAAAGATGGTGCGAGGAATATCTAAAGGATAACTACGATTATGTATTTGCCTTACATAATGATCACGAACACATACACGGCCATGTGATCTTTAATTCTGTATCACGCACAGATGGTTACAAATATCGTTATGAAAAAGATGACTGGAAAAAGAAGATCCAACCAGTTACAGATCAATTGTGCGAGCAGATGGGACTGCCAAAGCTGGTTTATGCAGAGGAAAAGAAGGAAAGAAAACATTATGCGAAATGGAAAGCAGAAAAAGAGAGAAATCCTACCTTTTCCAGTATGATAAGGGCAGATATAGATGCTGCAGTTGGGAAAGCAATGGATTATAAAGATTTTCTTTGGCAGATGGAACTTATGGGGTATCGGATCAGAGAAGGATATTCGCAAAAACGGAAAGAAACTTATCTTACGTTTTATACGGAGGGGATGAAAAGGGGGCACAGGAATTATACCCTGGGCAGGGAATATGGCATAGCAGAACTAAAGAAAAGAATTCAGGGAAAATCGTATGTATCTATCGTTCCTCAAAAGAAAACTTTAAGGTATTCTCCAGTATTGAAAACTACCGGTAACAGGTACGTGCCATATACCAGACAGTCAGTTTTTTACATTACTGGTCTTCAGTTTCGATATCTGAAACGTGCATATCGGGCAAAACATATTGATAGTCCATATGCGGTTCGTGGAGAGCGGTATCGCAAGGATATCTGCAGAGTCCATCAATTATCAGAGCAGTGTGGGTATCTGATCAAATATCAGATCTGTACGATTGAACAGTTAAAAAAACAGCAGACAGATTTAAAAAGTCAAAAACAGCAGATGAAAAAATCAGGAGAAGAGGAACAGATGAAAATGCTCCAGGCAGAGCTGAGAATTGTAAACCGGATCCTGCGTGAGACAAAAGAATCCGCAGTAGGAAAACATCCGTTGAATTTGGGTAATACCGCATTGAAAGAGAATACAACATCAAAGGGAAAGGAGCACTATGCGAAACGATGAATTAAAAGAATATCTGGATGAAAAACGCAGACAGGGATTAGATGAAATCGGATGCTGGCAGGTTCGAATAGCGGCGAATATGGGTATCTCTCGTGAAAAGCTGGATTTCATTTCGATTCCCGGTCTGTCGTTTACAAATCGTGAGTGGACATACCTGGCATGGGATATGCAGAAAGTTAAGGCAATTAGCAATACAATTTATGACAGATGGTTTACCCGGGACACCCTTACTCCTGTGGGAAAATGGACCAGCGGTTTCATGGAAAGACTTTTTGATGAGAACAGAAAGAATGAGGCACTTCTTTCGTTCTACAATGACTACATCAACAAAGTGTTGTTCTCTGGCAGCTATTTCAAAGTCATCGATATTTCCGCAGAGGATAGGTTTGAGGAGCATTCCTGTAATTCAGAAATAACGTCAATTGAATAAAAGAAAACCTCGAAGTACAATAAAGGTGTTCATCTTGTTGTATACGTTTAGAAAGGTTCATTTTTGGATAGATTGCATCAATCCCCATTTCATTCATATAACAGCGCGTTTTCCGGCGGCCAACCTGATGCCCACGCTTCTTCAGTTGAGCAGACAGCTGTCGTGCTCCCCAGGCCGGGTTATCTGTGTGTAATCGATCTATGATCGATTTGCAATCTAACTCCTCCTGAGATATGGGCGTGCCCTTGTAATACACACTGGTACGGTTGATATCAAGAAGCGCAGCTCCTGTTTTAACTGGAAGTTCTTTAGTCTTCAAGGAACGGTGTGACTTATAATTTGGAGAAGATGATGTCGGATATACACCGACAGGAGCCATCAGTTGTAGCGCAGATAATTAAAGCGTCCATTATCAGTTGGTGCCGAGAAGCGGGAAGGTAACTGTAGTAGTATTGAAAAATATATAGCCAGTGTAGCTGTGTAAGAATTTCGCTGTAGGGAAAAGACCTTGCATGTGAGCATAATCGGCATCCAACTACAGATAAACAGAACGAAGGTAGTTAGGACTCTACTGTAGCAGGTGGGAGATCTTGCCAGACATGAGATGGTTTGTTGCGGTCTGTGAAGAGGGAACAGGAAGGTGGCTATAAGAAGAGAAAGCTCGTAATAACTTAAAATAAGGATTTCTTATACATCTTCAATAAAAATATACAGAGAGTATAAGAATGGAAAATAATTTGGTGTAAAATTTTGTTGGAGGTGCTTATGGGGGATAAGTTAAAAATTAAGCATACAAGAATGACTTTTGATGAATGGAATAGATCTATCGTTAAAAAAAATGTTTATTTATCAGAAGACGAAGAGAAACGATATGGTTTAATACATATTGAGAAGGTAAAAGAAAAACAGGTGTGGGGATTTTTGGATGGCCGACCGGTAGTTGCGGATGATGGATTTCAGTGGCTTGTAATAGTGCCTAAATATAAAAACTATGTTATAACTATGTATATGGATCAAAATAGAAAGACAATTTTATGGTATATTGATATGATTGATGGTCAGGGTACAGATGAGGATGGGGTTTGTTTTTATAATGATTTGTTTCTCGATTTAATTATATTAGACTCAGGTGAAATAGTTGAAGATGATAGAGATGAGCTTGATATGGCTTTGGCACAGGGGGTAATTTCTAAAGAACAATATACAAGGGTAAATGAAACTGCATTATATTTGAAGGAAAGGTTAAGAATAAATTCTAACTGGATTTTGGATTATTGTCAAGAAACAATGATAAAAATAGAAAAAGAAATATCGGAAGACAAATGTAAGGTGTATAGCTAATAATTGTACACTCAATATTAGTATGTAAGGTGGTTTTGGAATAATACAAAAGCGCAGATTGAAAAATAGTTCTATAACAAGAGTTAGTTTAGGTAGCTTAATGTATGTAGCTTACGCTTTTGAAATTGGAGGATTGAAGAGTATATTTTTCTGTTTCTTGAGCAATGGTAGGTAATGTTCAATTAAAATCAATATTAAAGTTTTACCATTATCAGCTCTTTGAACAGTGATAATGTAAATTGGTAGTAGTTGGCAAGAGATATAGCAAGGAGTAGATGTGTTTCGCAGAAGAAAAACATATTTATTTGTATCTGAAAATGTGGACAATATATGCGGTTATTCGGTGAATAGAACATTTCATTCTCCCCTCAGTGATTTATAGTATGTCGAATTCCTTATAAGAAGAAATTGATATGGCGACTGTTATCATAATATTTTGAGTTGAATGATGTGAAAGGAATGGATATATTGAAAAAATTAGGGTTTGGTACAATGAGATTACCAGTGGATGAAAACGAAGATATTAATTATGAATTAATCAACGATGTATAGAACTCTTCCGGGAATTCGGAAATATTCAAAAACTGGACAGAAAGACTCTTGTAATGCTTATATCTCACATATCTGTAGTGTCGAAGAAAAAAATAAAAATCTGTTTTACCTATCAGGATGAATTTGATGATATGTGTTATCTGATACAAAAAATGAAGGGGGAACATGAAATATGGCAAGGGTAAGCAGGAAGAGAAAACAAGAGCAGGCGGTTGAAAAACTAGCAGTTTCGAGAGATGAGGTGTATCAGTGTGCTGTATATATACGTCTCTCAAAGGAAGAAAATGAAAAGAGTGACAGCCACAAATTAGATAATCAGGAGCAGGTGATTTTGAATTATGTCAGAAAAAATTCGGATTTGAAGATTGTAAAAATATATTGCGATAACGGATATTCCGGTACGAACTTTTCAAGAGCAGCATTTGGCGAAATGATGCAGGATATCAAGTCAGGGATCATCAGGTGTGTAATTGTGAAAGATTTATCTCGGTTGGGAAGAAATCATATTGAAACAGAGCAATATATTCGAACAGTATTTCCTTTTTTTAATGTACGTTTTATTGCTGTTAATGATCACTTTGACAGTCTTCACCCTGAGGGTGATCTTATGGCTTCCCTAAAAAATATCATTAATGATGCATATGCAAAAGATATATCCAGAAAAATCTTTACGGTAAAACAGAATCAAAGATTAAAAGGAGAATTTGTTGGAAATATCCCTCCATATGGATATGAAAAATCAGTTGAAGATGGACATAAACTGGTAATTAATGAAGAAACTGCGCCGGTAATTCGTAAGATTTTTCAGCTGAAAGAACAGAAAAAGACAAATACGGAAATTGCAAAGATCTTAGAGGAGGAACGGGAAATAGCTCCGACGACTTACTGGTATCGTAAGGGAAAAGTCCATCATGAAAAATACGCTCATCGGACCTGGGAAGCGACAACCATTAAGACCATTCTTGCCAATCAGATGTATACGGGTGATATGGTTCAGGGGAAAAAACAGAAATGTATTGCGGAGGGAAGGAATACACAAAAAAAGCAAAAAGAAGAGGATTATGTGATTGTTCCGAATACCCATGAGGCTTTAATAGATCGTTCTTTGTTTGATAAAGTACAGAAAATCTGCAGGAAGGAACTGGAAGCGAACAGAGAAAAAAGAAAAAAATATACGAACGTATCATCCACAGAAGATCTTCTGAAAAATAAAATATTCAGTGCCGAGGGTCTAAAAATGTATCGAGGAAGAAATATCTATAAAAATGAGAGGGTTACATATAATTATGTAACTTCAAAATCCAGAAAAAATGACGGTTCTTGTTATAAATTTGTATATATCAGTGAGGAAAAAGTATTCCAGGCACTAAAAAAAGCAATCTATTTCTATATTGAACTTTTGTTTTCCATTGAAGATGGTCATATGGATAGAAAAAGAAAAGAAAAAGCGGAGATAGAGCAAAAGCAATTACAAAAGGAAATAGCGAATTCGCAAAAAAATGTAGAATGGTATACCCGGCGTTTAGCAGATACATATAAGGAAAAGACAGAAGGAAAAATACAAATGGAAGACTATATAAAGAAGCAGACAGAATATAGAGCTTGTAAAGAAGCAGCCCAGGAGAAAATAAAAGAACTGTCAGATAAGTATGAAATATATAAAATGCAATTATTAGGCAATCCTGATTATTTTGCAGTGTATGAGACTTTTTTGAAAACAGAGGAATTGAATAAAATGCTGATAGATGTATTGGTTAAAAAGATAACTGTGGCAGAAAATGCAAAAATTGAGATAACTTTTCAATTTGAAGATGAGATGAGAATGTTATATGAAAGATTAAAAGAGAGCTGCAGCGCATGAAGGAAAAGATCATTGCATTATATATTCGTTTATCTGTGGAAGACAGAGATTTGGATGAATTGAAAACCGCAAGTGTGAGTATTCAAAATCAAAAAGTTCATCTGAGGAATTTTTTAATGTGTCATCCGGAAACAGCATCTGGGGAAATTCGTGAATTTATTGATGATGGATATACAGGAACGAATATGGACCGTCCAGCCTTTCAGGAAATGATGAAGCTGGCCAGAGAGGAGCAAATCAGCTGCATTGTTGTAAAGGACTTTTCAAGATTCGGAAGAAATTATCTGGAGGTTGGAAATTATCTGGAACAGATATTTCCTTTGTTGGGAATCCGCTTTATATCCGTAGATGATGGTTATGACAGTAAACAGAATCAGGGGGATGTACCTGGGCTGGATGTCGTTTTCAAAAATATCATACATGACTACTATAGTAAGGAATTATCAGTAAAAGAAATACAGACGAAAAGGAATCTTTCCCAAAAAGGATTATTTTTGGGTGCGATTCCACCGTTTGGTTATGTGAGAGATCCGGATAACCGACATAAATTATTAGTAGATCCGGAATCTGCCGGGACAGTGAAAAGGGTTTTTGCATTCGCATTGGAAGGAAAAAATTTGTCGGAAATTGCGAGAGTTTTAAATAAGGAAAAAGTGGAATGTCCGGGGCAAAGGCTTTGGAGATTGGGGATACGGACGAAAGGCATACAGGAAGAGGAAATCCAGAAGATGAAATGGAGTGCAGATTCTGTAAGAAATATTCTTAAAAGTCCGGCAGTCATTGGCAGCATAACGAATCATCGGGTAGAGAGAAAAGAAATGGGCAGAGCAGGTTTGAAAAAAGTCAATACGGAGGAACAAATTATTGTAGAAAATATGCATGAACCTATTATTGAAAAGAAAATCTATGATCAGATACAGAAAAACTATATTCAAAGAAATCAAAAAATGTATATACCCGGAGAAAAAATTAAAAGGCATCTGTTTAGTGGGATTTTAAAATGTGGATGCTGTGGGAAAAATATGGTGCAGGAAGGTGGGGCGAATAGGAAATATCTATGCAAATATTCCCGTGAGGACAATGATGAGTTACATCGTACAGTATATATAGAAGAAAATGTTCTGCAGGAAGCTATGGCTGATTTTATTTTAGTTGGTTTAAAATTGAAGATAAGTCAAAAGACAGAAGAAAAGAAGTCTTCACGAGAGAATACGGGAGGGAAGAGAAAAACTCCTTCTCAAAGCTTTCATTCAAAGAAGAAAATGCTCTCTGATATTTATGAGGCTTATGCGGAGGGAAAGATTGATAAAGACACTTTTTTGAGAAAGAAAGAAAATATTCGGGAAATGTTTGAGACAGAAGATGTGGAAGCGGAGACAAAAACAGCGGTGGTAAGAACGGATTTGGAGAATCTACTGGAAGAGGTTCAGAGTACAGCAGATGATTCGTGGCTTACACGTGAAGTTTTGAAGGTCTTTGTCAAAGAAATTTGGATTTTTCCGGAGAGCGAAATGAAAATCATTTGGAAACCTGAATGGGCACTGGAAGGTGCTGGGAAAGATAGCATTGGGGAAAAAGAAAAGTGAAAAAAGTGAAATTTTATTCCATAATAAAGCAAAACTTTCAGAGTTATGATTGAAGAAAGACAGAGGTTGACGTTGATTGTGAAAAACGTATATGATAAACTAAATATAGATTTTCTTTGCTTTCTAAAATGTTGAAAAGGGCTGCGGTAGTTCCGGGCGAATCTAATAGGAGATAATATAAAATGATTGTTCAAAACGTAGATATAAAAAATTTCAGAGGAATTGAATACGCATCTATAGAATTTAAACCGGGATTTAACTTGATTAAAGGGGAGAATGGAAAAGGTAAAACTTCTATATTAGAAGCGATTTCTGTTGGATTAGGTGGATTTATCGCAGGATTTAGTGATGTCTCAACACGACATTTTTCTAAGGATGAGATAAGAAAAGTGATAAAGTTGACAGGCGATGGGTCATGTGATGAGATTTATGAGGTTCCAACAGAGGTGATGTTAAAGGCAGATATCAACGGTGAAAATATTGAATGGATTCGAAGACGGACAAGCATAAAAGCATCGCGCAGTACGATTCAGCCGCGTAAAATTTGTAAGGTTGCAGAGGAAATGTCAGGGAATCCTGATGCGGAATATCCGATATTAAATTATCAAGGCGCAGGAAGAGTATGGTCTCAAAAAAGAGAGAAAACAGAAAATGTATTTAAAAAGAAATACTCCAGAACAGCAGGTTATATTGACACATTATATGAAGCTTCTAATATAAAACTGCTTTTAAACTGGTGTATTAAGATGGAGCAGATTTCATGGCAAAAAGAGCAGAAAATTGCAGAATATGAGGCTGTGAAACAAGCAGTAGCTGATTTTATGAGTTATATGAATTCAGGTGGAACATATGAGGTCTTCTATGACAAACAGTTAGAAGACTTAATGTATAAGACCGAAGAGTTGGTACTTCCTGTGTCAGATTTAAGTTCTGGCTATCAGTCTTTGATTTGGATGGTGTTTGATATAGCCTATAGAATGGCAATATTAAATCCGAATAAAAGATCAGAGATATGTGCAACAAAAGGAATTGTTTTAATCGATGAAATTGATATGCATCTGCATCCGAAATGGCAGTGGAATATTATAGATTCTCTGAGAAAGACATTTCCAAATGTCCAGTTTATAGCGACAACACATTCTCCTATATTATTTGCATCAGCAAAAGATGTGTGGATTATTGATATCGAAGAGGCTGAGTATCAGTATGGGTATTCGCACTATGGAATGGATATCAATACTGCACTGCAGGCTTATCAGAATACTACACAAATACCGGAGGAAGTGCAGAAGAGAGTGAATCAGTTTTATGATGCTCTGGATGAAGAAGATTATGGCGAGGCGAAACAAATATTGGAAGAATTAGAGAAGGCAACAGCACCAGATCATCCAACATTGATTCAGATGAGAACAAGATATGAGTTTGATACAATGGAACTGAGGGATTAATATGATATATATTCAAAAGGGGAAGGAACCGGCATCATTGACGGCATATAAAAAGCAGGCTTATGCTTATTATGATGGATGCAATAAAGATGATATTAGAGAAAATTTGCTGCGGGAGCAAGGATATCTTTGTGCGTACTGTATGCGGAGAATTGAAAAAGAAAAAATGAAGATTGAACATTGGGATCCGGAAGATAATCTGACAGAATTGGAAAGACTGGATTATAGCAATATGCTTGGAGTGTGCCTGGGGCATATGAATGGACAAAAGAAAAAAGATGATACCTGTGATACGCATAAAGGCAATGTCAGAATAATTGTAGACCCAAGAGACAGCAGAACCCTGTCTGAGATAAAATACAGAAGTAAGTCAGGAGAAATCTATTCGGAAAATGAAGATATACAGAAAGATTTAAATGAAACCCTGAATCTGAACAGTGAAGGGCACAGATTACCTCAGAATAGAAAAGAAAAATTAAATGCTGTAATTAACGAGATTGCAAAGACAATGCCCCAAGGTACCTGGACGAAAGAAAAAATCAGGAACCTTATGATCGAATATGGCAAATGTAATTCAGAAGGAAAGAAGACGGAGTATCTGGGAATTATACAATGGTATTTGG
>UMAO01045358.1_pt1 | contig 72832 bp, 100 predicted proteins | sample 1963741 | NCBI WGS metagenome assembly UMAO01 (sample SAMEA4835919, study PRJEB28245) | human gut metagenome | biome: gut microbiome; material: fecal sample | place: Denmark | collected 2008
CCGCAGTTATTGCCACATCCGGAATCACACCCGCAGTCATTGTGTTGAAAAATCAAGTGGGAGAGAAAATCTAGTATTTAAAAGGTGTATTAGAATTTATAGATGTGGTAGGAATCGAATAATTTTGAACCGTTCGTACATTATTCGTATATTTTTATTCCTACACTATAGAAAAGATAATAAAAAATGTATGAATAAACATTCCTATATTTTTTAAAATGTATGAATGAATATTTCGTATCATATACTTTCTATTTTATTTTTTCAATTTCAGATCGTAACCAATCGAAACTGCGAGTGGTATAAACACGTTCGGTTATATCAGATATACTATGTCCTACCATATATTTAATAGCGTATTCGTCAACTCCTGCCTCTTTAGCCATTGTGACAAAGTGTGCGCGTCCGTCATGAGGCTTGTGGTCGGGGTTAAGATTCAATGCTTTTTTTATATTGTTTACGATGCTCTGATAGCGTCTGTATGTAATTTGTGAATATCTTCCTTCTTTATCTCTATAATTGAAAAGATACTCACGATTGACTTTTATAGCTTCGTTATATCGCTCCCGCACAAGCTCACGTATACGGCTATGAATCGGAACGGTTCTATTTCGCCCAGCTTCTGTTTTTATACCTCCGGTGTATGACCAATCGTCTAAATTAACATCCTTTATTTTTATGAGGCCAATTTCGCCAGGTCTCCAACCGGAATAACATTGAATCAGTAATATGTCTACATAATCTACTATTCCTATGCTATTCCATATTTTCATCATTTCTTCTTCTGTGTATGGGGTGTGATGTTCTTCTTTTTCACGTAATTCACGTTGAAGGCTTATCGGTAATTTAACCATTCGCGAATAATTTTTGTCGGTGAGTTCATGTTGTACGGCATAATCGAACATGAGATTCAGGACTGATTTGACTTTATTTTTGGTATTAGCTGAAGCTTCGCGTTCCATTCCGTCTATAATGGCGGAAGCATTTTCTACACAGCCTTGTATGTGCCTAGGTCTAACTTCTTTAACCATCATGTCATAAAGCGGACCACAATATCTCCAAGCGTAAGATTGTGCTCGTAAGGATTCCAGCTTTTTACCAGAGTTCACATAATCCTCTTTCCATTTTTCATATAATTCACTCATGGTCATTGAGTCGTCCAAATCATATGGATTCCGATTATATTCCACAAGTGCTGCATAAGCATCATTATAAGTCTCAAAGAAGGCTTCTGGTTTGAGAAGCTTGCATATCGGTTTACCCTTCGGGGTTTTACCCACAGTCACCATAGCTCGGAATGGTTTCCGGAGATTACGACCTTTAAGCTCGCTGATTTGACCGAATCCATTTGGAAGCCGACGTCTTTTCCTTGATGATTTTCTTATTGGTTTGGGTTGCTCTTTTAACGGATAACCGCAATGGGGACACGCAAAAGCACGATCGCTAACCTGTAAATCACATTCTGGACATTTAATCAACATATCGTTACCAATCCTTTCCATTGTATTTTCACTTTATATTATATATCATACGGTGTAGGAATAGTCAATTCCTACATTATATATTTTGGAGGTTTATATGACATACGATAATGGGCCTATCTGCCCGCATTGCGGAGGACAGACACACTATTATGATAAAGCTAAAAGAATAGTGAAGGGTAAGTACGGTGAAGTACGAAAGATCTACGTGTATAGATATAGATGCCTGCAATGTGGTGAAATACATCGAATTATACCTGACACTTTAATCCCGTTCAAACACTATGAAAAAGAAATCATACAAGGCGTGATAGAAGGTACCATTACGCCGGACACCCTTGGCTTTGAAGACTATCCAAGCGAAATTACCATGCATCGTTGGAAGAAAGAACCTGGCAGTAAAAACATTTTTATGTATTGTGCATCATAAGATTAAAAGGTTATATTTTTCCACCGACTTTGTTTTAACAAATAAAAGCTGTCAGTCTACAATAATCTTGAAAGGAGGGAGAATATTGAATGAAGTAGTATTTGGACCTGGATCGGTGCCAGTGGCAGTGGCTGCTAGAGTATACGGTAAAGACGCTTGCTGGGTTCGAGCTGGAATTATTACTGGCTATTTGAACATAGGTACCGCTACCAGAAATGGGAAAGTAATAACCACAATTGACCAGATGAATAGTAAGTACGGTCGCATTAACTATTATATTTCACCAAAGAAACTTTATGATGAAACAGGCTATATTTGGAAAGGACGAAGTAAACATGGGAACAACAATCAGACCTGAAGTGTCAGAAAAGAATCCGTATTGGATAGAACGACATCGGTATTACGAACTCAAGCATTTTTGTCTACAGTATCCAATATGGAAGAAAACGTACGAAGCTATGAACGGGTTGCTTGGCAGACCTGCTGATTTGGTAACATTCGGAAAAATGAAACATGTATCCAATCCGACAGAACGGGTAGCTATCATGAAATCCTACTATTCCAAGCGTATGGATATGATACAGGACGCTTCTGAAAAAGCGAATAGCGATTTAGCCGAGTACATACTGAAAGGAGTGACGGAGGGCCTATCCTATGAGGTGTTAAAAATCAAAATGGATATACCATGTTGCAAAGATGTGTATTATGAAAACTATAGGAGATTCTTCTGGATTTTAAATAAGATGAGGGATTGAATTCGCGTGAAAATCAACTCATTTTATGACAAAGAAAAGAAAGGAGAATTACTATGAATTACGAACTTTTATTAGATGCAGTCAAAGAGGTGTCCAAGGACAAATTGAAGGAGATTAGCTTCAAACTTGATGAACAGACCATCCAGACAATTAAAGAGATGGATCTGAGTGAAGATGAGAAGCGACAGCTCATTCTTATATCCAAGGACAGGGCATTCTTTGACATGCTGCTGATAAATGCACTCAAAGAAGAGTAACATCTTTCAGCTAGAGAAAGTAAGGGGACGGCTGTTAGCGGACAGCTATCCTCTTATTTTTCTTTTAACGATTAATAACCTTACCAATCAGGTCTGCCATTTTTTCGTGGGATGATTTGCGATCGGCAATAGCTTCTTTAAGGGTGCTACTTCCATAGACTTCTTCTACCTGGTCTGCGGTCCAGATATCACCGAATTCTTCCATGGTTTCAATAAATGTGTTGATTTCTGCTTTAGTCATATTGAAGCTCCTTTCATGATTTGGTTGGAATAATAGTATACCATAAACCTAGAATAGCTTCAATCATCAAATCTGGAACATGCGGACATGCAACTGGGATATGGGCCTCCACAGGCTATACATCCTGACGGAATGTCGGGTTCAGAATCAACAAGTATGCATCCATCTACAAGATCGACATATGGACCGTTATCTTCATATTCTCCAATGTCGTAAACTTTACCGCAGTTGGGACATACGAATTGGTCGTCATCTAAATTCATCAGTGCACCGCACTCGCAAACCGCTTCGCCTCTAAGGATAAGCTGAATGATTTCGTCTTCGTTTTCTGTGAAATATCCGTTCATATAAAACCTCCCATATATTAGTTTAGATATTATACTCCATAATTCGTGGAATTTACAGCTGCTTTAATGAAAAAGAATAACTTATTTTCAAAGGAGAGATAGACATGGATAGAATGAAATTTGAAGGACGTATGAACTATTTTATGTTAACTGCTATCAGATCGGCTAAGAACGAAGACGGATTGATATCCGACAGAGATTTGAAAGCTATAGAACTGATGAAGGAACTTATTGGTTATGCGGAAGAGTTAAATTACGAAGTTGAAAAACTCAAGAAAGAAGTAAGCGTTTTGCAAAGAGAAACTGAGAAAGCAGAGAAGATAGGGGCATAGCCTCTGTCTTTTATTTTTCGCGTAGAAATCAGCCCCTTTTATGAGAAGAAAACATATTTTGAAGGAGGTTTTATTATGTCAATTAAAGAAAGGAAAGAAATCACAAAGATGCTGGTGAAAGTAGAAGTGGTGATATTGATGATGATATTTACAATAATATTGTTACACACAATGCCACTGGCTGGAACCGCAATGTTTGTGGTTGACTGTATTTCCATTGGCTTATATGCCAAAGCAAAATCTGAGGAATACGAGGAAGAGTTCTATTAAGGGCTCTTTCTTTTATTTTTAACCTAGATTAGACAAAGCGCTATTCTAGGTTAGAATCCGTATGCAGGTTACTGGAAACAAAGTTATATTTGTAATGTGAAAAATTCCCGGGGAGGGATTTTCATAAAAACAATTCAAAGGAGGATGTTGCATGTCATATTTAATTTTTCTCGGAGGAATGTTTACAGGAATCGCCATTACTCGTTTGTTTTACCAGGAAACATCTGGACATGGATATTTCACAGTTATGCCATATTCAGATGATGAGATTTCTATTGATGAAGGTTTCTACTCAGTAAAAGTCTCTTTACCAAAAGACGTAAACCTTGTGAACAAAACCATGGTTATTCTGCATAATTCGCACAAATAACAGTCCCTATTACGGAAACGTATTAACTTATTTTTAAAGGAGGAATTCAAAATGGAAACTATCGAAAAACTGTTAAGAAGCGAATTGGAGGAAGAACTTGAGGCTTTGGGTGAAGCAGAGCTTGGTTCAGACGATTACAAAGTAGCCGTCGAAGGAATCACTAAGCTTATGGACAGACAGATTGAGATCAGCAAGCTTAACACTGAATACGAACTTAAAAGAGATGCACGAGAAATCGATACAGATCTTAAAGTTCAGCAGATGAAAGCAGAAGCTACAGATCGGAAAATCAAGTATGCTATAAGCATTGGCGAAACTGTTGTATCCACTGCAGTAATTATCTGGGGGACTCTGAAATCATTTAAGTTCGAGGAAACCGGAACAATCACTACTATAATGGGACGTGGTTTCATTAACAAACTTCTTCCGAAGAAGTAAAATACGGATAAGCAGGGACGCTGAGGAAACTTGGCGTCTTTGTTTTATTTTGTTTACACAATTATGTAGGAGTAGTATAATATTCATATAGACTTGAAGAGAATGGAGGCTATTTATGATGAAAAAGAAAATAATATTGACTGTGTTATGCGCTATGGTTGGCGTAGGAGCTATATCCGGATGTGGTGAAAGCTCAACAAATACTGTTAAGGAAGAAACTCCAGTAGCAGATCCGACCGCGACTCCTGAACCACAGCCTACTGAAACAGAAGCACCCGCAGAAACAGAAGCTCCAGCAGACGATACGACAACTGCTGATTCGACAGGAATTCGTCCAGAGGTAAAGGACTTTTTGGACAGCTATGAAAGCTTCATGAATGAGTATTGTGATTTTATGGAGAAATATGAGAATTCAGATGATGTCGCATCCATGTTAAATGACTATACCGAATATATGAAAAAATATGCTGATTTCACACAGAAAATGGACGACATGGGGAATTCTGATTTAAATACTGAAGAACTTAAATATTATCTGGATGTTCAAAATAGAGTAAGCCAGCGATTACTGACTGTATCCGGGAGTTGATGAAAAATGGTAAAAATCATCTCTTTAAAATGTCCGGAATGCGGTGCTGACATTAGTATTGAAGAAGGTCACAAACAGTGTTTTTGCCAATATTGTGGAGCTAAGATCCTAATTGATGATGGCACCACCACCCATACATATCGTAAAGTAGACGAAGCCAGGATTAAAGAGGCCGAAGTTGAAAGAGAAATTCGTTTAAAAGAACTCGAATTGGAGTTATACGATAAGCAGACGAAAGAAAAGAATCAAAAACTGAGGTATAAATATTTGAACGCGGCAATTTGCATTGTTATTTTGATTTCGATATTATTCATGATAGTCGGTAAAATAATAAAAAATGATGCTTGTTTCGATTTTAGCTATTGGTTTTTAGCACTATTGATACCGTTATTTTGTTTATACTTAGCTAACATTATAAAGAGCGTGACAGAGAAATAATGTCGCAAAGAGCTTATATTAAACGATATAGGCTCTTTTTTTATGTCCAATTTTAGCGAAAATCACAGCTCCTGTAATGAAAAAAAATCTGAAAGGAGAAAATCTATGAACGATGAGAAAATTGTAAAACATATACACTGGGGAGCAAACAACAGTTATCAAAATAATTATGTAATAGTTTTATGGAGTGATTATACGTGGGAACAGTTCAATCTTGGACCAACGCCACATATTAAAGGAAAAACTATGAAACAGTATTATAATTTTGGTAAAGCGATAACCAGTAAAATGAACAAAAACCAATTTATAGAGTATTTGAATCGAAAGAAGGTAGAGATTGAGTCCTAACAAGGACTCTTTCTTTTTACGAGGAGATTATGAGATACCATTACGACAAGCCAGACCATTACACCTCCATGTATGGACAGACTTATATTTGTGATCATCCGGTATACAGTCACTGTACTTTATATAAAATCGGAGAAAAAGGTCTGGCTGTTATTCAGCAGCGTTATATTCCAGAAACTAAATCAACATATTGGACCGAAATCGATCCGTGGCTGGTTGATACTTTATATCTGCATTCCGGCTTTAAGAAGTTCTTCGATGAACGTTCCGGAGAGTGTGCGGATGGATTATATCCTACAACTAGCATCCGACAGATCATGTGGGCTTTGAAGATGAAACCTTTGAAACGAGAACGCTGGGAAACGTGTTTCGATCGAAGAGATATTTAGCGTAAATTACAATTGCTATTATGACTAAAAATAAAGGAGGTTCTATTATGTGTAAATTTTGCAACTATAGCGAGGGCAATGTAGCTGATGAAGATATTATCAATAAACAAATTAGAATAGGTGAAATTCCTGATGCCTTGAGTATGGAAATCTATGTTAATGAAGATTATGATGGAAAACCATATTTAATCGGGAATCTATTTATTCCATGTGCAGGGGAGAGTATCTTGGAAACATCAACTGAAATAAAATATTGTCCAATGTGCGGAAGAAAATTATAACCACCTAGTCAAAGAAGGAGCTTTAGAGAAATCTAGGGCTCTTTCTTTTTTCGCGTTAAAAACAATTTCTCTAATGGAAAGATTACTAATTTCAAAGGAGGGATTACATTATGATATTATTTACAATCTTATTCATCATATTGGCGGTATTAGCAATATTGACAGTGCTCGGCGTAGCAGCGTTGGGTGCTGCCGGAATTGTAGTATTCGGCGATGCGATTGTATGTGTCGTGATTATAGCATTAATTATCCGACACTTTATTAAGAAAAGACAGTAATCACGAAGCGGAGTCAGCAATGGCTCTTGCTTTTCGCGTATCTTACAACTCCTATAATGAGAAAATTATATTTTAAAGGAGGAATTTACTATGAAGAAATCATTAGAAGATTACAAAGAAATGGTTGTAAAACCGCAGTTTGATTGGATTAAAATCCATTGGAAAGGATGGATGTTGATTATGATAATTTCGGCATGTATACCATATATCGTATATTACGGCAATGATATCGTAAATTCTATTAGAACAAAATTCTCAAAGGAGGAAGAGGAAAATGAGTGATGTATTAATCGCAATTGTTGGAGGTATATTTATCTACCTGTTATTAAACAGAGGTAAATAACTCTGCAGGAAAGAGGTGTGATCATTCATTGACCTCTTTCTTTTTTTTTCGCGAAATATCCATATGCTATTATGACAAAAATCAAAAGGAGGTACTTGATATGAATGTACTTATTAAAAGATTAGCAATCTGTGGTGTTTTGTATGCGGTGGCTGAAACATCGTTCATGATGGGAAAAGGATATATCCTTGGACTATTGAAAGGGTATGGTGCGTCAGCGTCATATGCTACAGAACTATTGAACGGAGATGATGCTAATTGGAAATGTAAATTTATGTCCAAAATTTCCGATTTAGAAGAAAGATATGTAAAGGCTGAGATTGAGTCCTAACAAGGGCTCTTTCTTTTTAGTTTCGCGTAAAAATCATCTCCTTTAATGAGAGAAATAGGCAGCTCGATGGTAGAGCGCCGGATATTCCGGAGATCGCGGGTTCGAATCCCGTTCTATTTCTTTTACTATTTGTTTTCATTCACGCGAAAGGAGAAATCGTATGAACGTAAAAATGACACTCAAGAGAAACTCACCAAAGATCCTGACGATACTCGCTGCGATGGGGACGGTATCTACGGCATTCGCAACGGCGAGAGCCACACCAAAAGCACTGTTACTTATCCGGGAAGCCGAATCTCAGAAAGGAGAGGATTTGACTGCGCTTGAGAAGGTTAAAGTAGCTGCGGTGCCTTATATTCCGGCAGTGTTGTTGGGCTCAGCAACTGTTATATGTATATTTGGAGCTCAGATGTTGAATCGAAAGACTCAATCCTCTATGGCCAGCGCGTATGCCTTATTAGATCAGAGCTTTAAAGACTATCGGCGAAAACTCAAGGAATTGTACGGTGACGAGGCCGACAAGAAAGTTATCGAAGCTTTAGCGGTGGAGAAGTCCAAAACAGTATATATTGAAGCATCATATTTAAGCGGTCCTTGTGATATATCTTTGGATGAAAATTCTTCTGATCCAGTGCTCTGGTATGATGAATATTCAAAGAGATTCTTTACAGCAAGTCTCGAGCAGGTCCTCATGGCAGAATATCACTTGAATCGAAATTATATTCTCAGAGGTGAAGCAGTTATAAACGAACTGTACGAATTCCTCGGCCTGGAGCCTACTGATTGGGGTGCTGAATCCGGATGGGCTCCGATGGATGAAGGAATGCTCTGGATTGAATTCAACCACATTCCGGCAAAACTTGACGATGGTTCCGTATTTTATATTATCGAAATGCCGTTCGAACCGGTCCTTAATTATGACGAGTATTACTGACTCGCGAGAATCCCAGAGACTTTAACGGAAAGGAGGTATACTCGTGAAAGCTAAATATGATTTAATCAAAATGGCTGGTTGGGTTGCCGTAGCTATCGGCGGATTAGCTGCTAGCTGGGCTACAGACAAGCAATCAAAAGAAGAAATTGATAAGAAACTCGATGAGTATATTACCGAGAAAACAGATAAGGAGTCCTGAGGGGCTTCTTATTTTTGTTTTATACAAGTTATGTTCATTTGAAAGGAGACACTATGAACAAATCTGTAACAAAATTTATTAAAACGGTGAAACGTGGGTTCGGAAAACGTAGTCCGGAGATTTTGCTTGGAATCGGAATCGCAAGCGGAATCACTACAACTGTATTGGCAGTTAAAGCTACTCCGAAAGCGTTACAGCTCATTGAGGAGGCTAAAGATGACAAGATAAATGCGTGGATTGACGAACATCCCGATTCTCATACACGGGTCGTGCGTGAAAACTTAACCAAACTTGAAGTGGTAAAAGCAACCTGGAAATGCTATATTCCGGCGGCTATCAGCGGTGCTGCATCTATCGCTTGTTTGCTCGGCTCTCATTCGGTAAATGCAAAGAGAAACGCTGCATTGGCTACTGCCTATAAATTGTCCGAAACAGCTCTGAATGAATACCGAGAGAAAGTCGTAGAGGAGATTGGAGAGGAGAAAGAAAAAGTTATTCGTGATAAGGTCGCTCAGAAACATCTGGATGAGAAACCTGTATCCAAAAGCGAAGTAATTGTTACCGGAACTGGTAAACAGCTTTGCTATGACGGTATTTCCGGACGATATTTTGAGTCAGATATTCAGACAATTCGTGCTGCGGTCAATAAGATCAATGAAACCATGGTATATGAGATGTATGCAGCATTAAATGATTTCTACAACGAAATAGGTCTGAGTAATACGGACATGGGGGACGAACTTGGCTGGAACATTGATGATGGTTTACTTGAGATAAGCTACGGAGCGATGGTAGCAAATGATGGTCGACCGTGTATTACTCTTGAGTATCATGTTGCTCCAAGATATGATTTCGCCAAGCTTATGTAGACTCGCGAAAAATACATATTGTTTAATGAAAAGAATATAAAAATCTGAAAGGAGATTATTAAGATGAAAGAAATTAAAGCAGAAGAGGTTAAAGAAGTTGAGGTAACTACAGAGGAGAATACGGAGACAGAAGTAGCCACTGAAGAAGTTAAGGAATCTAAACTGAAAGCTTTTGGAACGAAAGCGAAGGAAGGATTACAGAAACACGGAAAGAACATTGCGAAAGGCGCAGTGATTGGACTGGGTTTGGTAGCCGCCTTTATGATCGGATCAAGAACTGGAAGCGGAGATGACGATTCAGATGTGGTAGCTGATTCCGATTATGTAGAAGTCGACGAAACTGAATCTGATGAAGCATCAGAAGAATAAGATTTATATTCCGGCAGGGGAGTACCTATAACAAGGTATTCCTCTTTTTCTTTTATTCGAAAGGAGTGTATCATGCCTAAATTTACTTATAAAGGTCCGGTCATGGAATTTAACACTCTTCTTGCTGATAGTTGGGAGGGAGAGACAGTGGCTCCTTCCGAAAAGAAAGCAAGAAGTAATTTAACATATCAATTTAAGAAAAGAAATAACCGTATTGCGGGATCACGAATTACGCTACCCGGAAAAATTATGATGGTTGATTAAGAGAGGAGAACACATGGAAGATTACAGATCAAATTCCCATAAAGCAAAAGCTGAAGCCAAAGAAGCTGCTGAGAAAAAAGTAGACAAAGTTGTCACTGGCAATGTCAAAAGAAAAAAGAAAAGTGAAGTAAGCAAATTCAAGGATGTGTTTATCTCAGAGGATGTATCTAACGTTAAATCCTATATTTTTCTGGATGTGCTGGTACCAGCAATCAAAAAAGCTGTCTCAGATATCGTGAAAGACGGAGTCGATATGATGTTATATGGAGACAAACGAAGTGGCAGTCGCGGTTCATCCAGTTATGTGTCATATAGATCATATTCCGATAACACGAGTCGTAACTCAAGAAGGTCGGTAAGGGCCAGCTACGATTTTGACGATGTTGTGTTCGATACCAGAGGTGAGGCTGACGAAGTATTATCCAGCATGGATGAATTAATGGACAGATACGGAGTTGTCAGCGTTGCTGATATGTACGATTTATGCGGCATGACATGCAACTATACAGATAATAAATACGGTTGGAAGAGTCTTGCCAGAGCTGATATTTCAAGAGTTCGGGACGGTTACATGATCAAACTTCCAAAAGCAGAACCGATTTAAGGAGGATTCATGGAAGATCCAAAAAAGATTATTTTAAAAACTGAATACAGTAACAAATTCGATGAGATTAGAAAAGATCTCGTCGTGCAGTCATATTTCAAATACGGAAAAGCTTCAAGAAATTTCGTATCAGAATATGTAGATGCAATTGGTTCACTTAAAAAGTGTATTCGGAAATTTGAAGAAACAGGTAACTTAGAGTATCTGGCAGATGCTGCAAATTATTGTATGTTCAGATATATGTATCCACTGACGGGAGAATATTTTAAACATACCGATTCCGATGAGTCTGCCGGAATTGATGGTATGTCGGTAAAAGAAATTGAAGAGTTTAAAAAGGAGAACGAATAATGAAAAAATTAGCATTTATGAATACTATTTCCAGATCAGCACACAGAATGGCATTTAAGCTTCAGAAGCACAGCCCGGAAATCCTTGTGGTGGCTGGAGTAATCGGCGCGGTGGCAAGTGCAGTGATGGCTTGCAAGGCCACAACTAAACTGAGCGATATTTTAGACGACTCCAGAGATAGAATTGATTCCATTCACGATGTGATTGAGAATCCAGATAAAGTTGATGAAGAGTATACTCCGGAAGACGGCAATAAAGATCTTGCTATCGTATATACCCAGACAGCTCTGAAGGTTGCAAAAGTTTACGCACCGGCAGTTATCCTCGGAGGGTTATCTATCACGGCAATCCTCACCTCTAACAATATTCTCAGGAAGAGAAATATCGCTCTGGCTGCAGCTTACACAGCAGTAGATAAGAGCTTTAAAGAATATCGCGGAAGAGTTGTGGAGAGATTCGGAAAAGAGCTGGATAAAGAGCTCCGTTATAACATCAAAGCTAAAGAGGTAGAAGAGACAGTTACTGACGAGAAAGGAAAGGAAAAGACCGTAAAGAAAACAGTTGATGTAGTAGATCCGAATGCCGTCAGTGAATTTGCAAAATTCTTTGATGATGGATGTATTGGATGGACTAAAGATCCGGAACTCAATCTGATTTTCTTACGTCAGCAGGAAGCAGCCGCAACCAAGAGACTTGAGGATCGTGGCCATCTATTTCTGAATGAAGTATACGATATGCTCGGAATTCAGCACACAAAAGCAGGTCAGATCGTTGGCTGGATTTATGATAAAGAGAATCCGGTAGGCGACAACTATGTTGATTTCGGTATTTACGACACAAACAAAGAAGCAAACCGTAATTTTGTAAACGGATACGAGAGAACGATCCTGCTTGATTTCAATGTTGATGGAAATATCCTTGATCTGATGTGAATGACAGGACTCAATAGCATTGGTTCTGGGAATACCTGTAGGGATATTTATGATCGCGTTTGGTGAAAGGAGAAATCATGACAGGTAGAGAACTTATCATATTTGTTATGGAAAATCATTTGGAAGATGTGACCATATTTGACGGCAACATGCTCCCAGGTCTCATGACTTTGGAAGAGGCTGCTGTCAAATGGCATAGCGGTAGAAATACCTTAAAAGCTCTTTTTGAAATGGGGAAATTACCAGGTGTGGTGATTGATGAAAAGATCTATATCCATGAAAACACAAAAAATCCGTTCCGAAAGGATGAGGACCATGATAAATAAAATTCTTATATTCGCTGCTGGAGTCGTTATTGGCTCCGCAGTGACATGGAAATGTATGAAAGATAAATACAAAAAGCTGGCCGATGAAGAAATCGCATCGGTGAAAGAAGTATGGCGCAAAAAACAGTTGACTGTTGAAGATGTCGCTGAAGCATGTGTTAATGAGGGTGTAAATGTTGATATTACATTACAGCCAAAACCGTCGAATACTGGTTTTAAAGACTACAGATCAATGAAAAATATTATTACGGAAAATAATTATGCTGATGAAAAAGAGGAGGATTATATGGATAAATATGTTATTTCACCGGATGAGTATGGTGAAAGCGAACTTCCATCTGAGAGCCTTACATATTGGGCGGATGGAGTTGTTACTGATGAAGCGGACTGTGTTATGGATGACGATGATATCGAAGAGACCATTGGGAAAGAAGCTCTGAACCATTTCGGAGAATATGAGGATGATTCGGTGTTTGTCAGAAATGAGACTCTGAATAAGGAGTATGAAATCCTTCTGGATACTCGACGATTCCGTGACGTATATCCTACGAGATAGGAGTATGAATGAATAAGAATTATATTATCAATAAGTATTTTGAATGGATGTCAGAAATCATCTGTGGGAAAAGATTCACCGGAAAGGTAACTTACCGAAAGTTATTGTCTTGTTTGCACATGATTCCGTTTAGATGTGTAATGCGGAGTGACGAGAACCGGGCTGCGGACGGAGTGGATCTCAGATGGAGATTTGCTGTAGATATTGGAATGGAAGATCGGAATGCCTGGGTTCGAGATTGTCTTGAAGGACCGTGCAGCGTTTTGGAAATGATGGTTGCTTTGTCAATACGAACAGAAGAAACCATCATGGATAATCCGGCGCTTGGTGACCGAACGGGTCAATGGTTCTGGGGGATGATTACGAACATGGGGCTCGGTGCCATGGATGATAAGCATTTTGATAAAAAGACTGCCGAAAATATAGTGAATTCATTCATGGACAGGCAGTATGAGGCCAATGGTGAGGGTGGCTTATTCACGATTCGAAACGTTGGCGTAGATCTTACAAAAGTGGACATTTGGACACAATTATGCTGGTATCTCGACAGCATATCTTAAATCTTGAAAGGAGAAACATAGTGTAATGATTGATTTCATGAAGATTTCGACGCGCCAAATAAAGAAGGGTGTCACCGAGATATTCCCTAAATTTGTTCTGAAGAAATCGTCGGATCTCATGATACGAGGCGGCGATTTTTATGCTGTTTGGAATGAAGACACCGGTTTCTGGTCCACCGATGAAGAAGATGTGATCAATATGGTCGATGCTGCGTTATATGAATACACAAAAGAGCAGGAAGAGCACGCCGTTGATGAACTTCATACCAAATATATGTGGGATTCGAATTCAGGTTCTATAGATGCATGGCACAAATATTGTCAGAAACAGATGCGGGATAATTATCACCCGCTTGATGAGAAGATTATATTTGGTGACGCTAAGACCACTAAAAAAGATTATGCCAGTAAGATGTTAAGCTATCCGTTGAAAGAGTGTGATATTCCCGGGTATGAAAAGCTGATGACTACTTTATATTCTCCAGAAGAGCGACGTAAAATCGAATGGGCAATTGGATCGGTTATTGAAGGGGATTCAAAACATATTCAGAAATTCATGGTGCTGTATGGATCAGCAGGTACTGGTAAATCCACTGTTTTAAATATTATACAGCAGTTATTCGAGGGTTATTATTCGGTTTTTGACGCCAAGGCATTAGGATCGGCTAATAACTCTTTTGCATTGGAAGCATTTAAAACAAATCCATTGGTAGCAATCCAGCATGACGGCGACTTGTCACGAATTGAAGATAACACCAGATTAAACAGTCTTGTGTCACATGAGCTTATGACAGTGAATGAGAAGTTTAAATCTACTTATGCGAATAAGTTCAATGCTTTCTTATTTATGGGAACCAATAAGCCGGTAAAGATTACGGACAGTAAATCTGGTTTACTCCGAAGATTGATCGATGTTACTCCGTCCGGAAATAAACTGAATCAGAGGGAATATTCGGATTGTATGGCTAAAATTCCTTTTGAGCTTCCAGGAATTGCCTATCACTGCCATCAGGTATATTTGGCTGATAAAAATGCTTATGATTCTTATGTCCCAACACTGATGATGGGAGCCACAAATGATTTTTATAATTTCATGATTGATTCATTCAGTGTGTTCAAAAAGAATGATGGAACAACTCTTAAAGCCGCATGGGAGATGTATAAGGTATATTGTGATGAAACTAAGGTACCTTATCCATATTCTCAGAGAATATTTAAGGAAGAACTTCGGAATTATTTCTGGAATTTCGACGAGGAATTTGACAGCGAATCTCAGGCTCGGAATGTATATTCAGGGTTCCGACTCGATAGATTCGAGAAAGATATGAGGAGTGAGAAGAAAGATGATGGAGAGAAGACGAAAGGCACTATTGAATTTATGGAGGGAATATCTTCAAAATTCGATATCCTTGCGGGAGATTATTTGGCTCAATACGCCAATGAAAAAGAAACCCCTACCAAACCATGGGATGCTGTTACCACGAGGTTACACGACATCAATGTTCATGAATTACATTATGTCAAGGTTCCAGAAAATCATATAGTCATTGATTTTGATATTAAGGATGAGTCCGGTAATAAATCATTCGAGAAAAATCTGGCTGCGGCAAGCAAATGGCCGGCTACATATGCTGAGTTAAGTAAAAGTGGGGCGGGGATTCACCTTCATTATATTTATGATGGAGATCCGAAACAACTCAACCGTCTTTACGACAAAGACATTGAAATAAAGGTATTCACAGGAAAAAGTTCACTCAGAAGAAAGCTTACAAAATGCAATGATTTACCTATTGTACATATTAGCTCAGGACTTCCTTTGAAGGAGGGAGGAAAAAAAGTGATAAATATTGAAGGATTTAAAAACGAACAGAGTCTCAGAACTACCATAAAGAGAAATCTCGAAAAAGAATATCATCACGACACTCGAAGCAGTGTCGATTTTATCAATAAGCTTCTCAATGATGCTTATGCCAGTGACAAAGCTTATGACGTATCCGATATGAGAAATGCTGTGTATTCTTTCGCAGCCCAAAGCACCAATCAGGCTGACTACTGTCTGAGACTTGTAAGTAAAATGAAATTCAAATCCGAAGAACCGGCGGTAGCACTCACGAACGATGAGAAGCCGCTGGTTTTTTATGATTGTGAGGTATTTCCTAACTTGTTCCTGGTTAACTGGAAAGTCCAGGGAGAGGGGAAACCTATTGTAAGGTTGATAAATCCACGGCCGCAGGATATCGAGGAACTTATTAAATTTAGGTTAGTTGGATTTAACTGTCGGAGATACGATAATCATATGCTCTACGCTTGTATGATGGGGTATACGAACGAACAGCTTTATAATTTATCCCAGAAAATTGTAAATACGAAAAAAGGTGACAGTCGAAAGGTATTATTCGGCGAGGCGTACAATATTTCATATACTGATATTTATGATTTCGCTTCTGCGGATAACAAAAAGAGTTTGAAAAAGCTTGAAATTGAGATGGGCATCCATCATCAGGAGCTCGGTCTTCCGTGGGACAAGCCGGTGCCTAAAGAGTTATGGCAGAAAGTAGCGGAGTATTGCGATAATGATGTCTTGGCGACTGAAGCGGCATGGGATTATCTGAAGAGTGATTTTATTGCAAGGGAGATTTTGGCGGATCTGGCTGGGCTGACTGTAAATGACACCACCAATACTCTGACTCAAAGATTTATCTTTGGTAATAATAAGCATCCTCAGAACGAGTTTCAGTATCGTAACTTGGCAGAGCCTGTACATGAGTTAGATCCAGAAGTGAAAGCCTTCCTTGAGAAATCCTGTAGGGAAATGATGGCCGAACCTCATGGAGAAGCTTGCAGCTTATTGCCATATTTTCCAGGTTACAAATATGAGAATGGCATTTCTACATATCGTGGGGAAGAAGTTGGTGAAGGCGGTTATGTATACGCTAAACCAGGCATGTATGGAAATGTGGCATTGCTGGATATCGCTTCAATGCACCCGCACAGCACCATTGCTGAGTGTCTGTTTGGAGTCAGATACACAACAGCATATAGAGAAATTGTCGAGGGACGTGTATCCATCAAACACGAGGCTTGGGATATCGTCAACGGTATGCTTGGTGGTAAGCTTACAAAACATATCGAGAGGGTTAAGAATGGCGAGTTGACATCCAAAGATCTTGCTAATGCACTCAAGACTGCAATTAACTCTGTATACGGTCTTACATCAGCCAACTTCGATAATCCATTCAGGGATATTCGTAACAAAGACAATATCGTTGCCAAACGTGGCGCACTGTTTATGGTGGATCTCAAGCATGAGGTACAGAAACGCGGGTTCACTGTCGCTCATATTAAGACGGATTCCATTAAGATTCCGGATGCTACACCAGAAATTATCAAATTTGTTATGGACTTTGGTAAGCGATATGGTTACACATTTGAGCATGAGGCTACTTACGACAGAATGTGTCTCGTAAACAATGCGGTTTATATTGCCAAGTATAAAGACCCAGATGAATGTGTGGCTATGTACGGATATGCTCCAGGAGATAATAAGAAGCATAAGAATAACCCATGGACGGCTACCGGTAAGCAGTTTGCGGTTCCTTATGTATTCAAGACTTGCTTCAGTAGGGAACCTGTGACGATCAACGACATGCGAGAAACTTTCTCAGTGAAGTCAGCTTTATATTTGGATATGAATGAGAAGTTACCAGATGTATCTGAATATGAGAAGAAACTTGAGAAGCTGGAATCCGACTATAAGAAAGGAAAAATTCTGGATACGACTTTTGAACCAGAGGCAATGGCTTTACAGGAAGAGATTAGTAAGGGTCATAATCTGAAATTTGTTGGAAAAGTTGGGGAATTCTGTCCGGTTAAACCTGGCAAAGGTGGCGGAGTTCTCGTCAGAGAGCAGAACGGTAAATTCTATGCAGCCACCGGAACAACCGGATTCAGATGGCTCGAAGCTGAAATGTTGTTGAAGAAATCCGAAGGAATGGTGACAGTTATCGATCCGGATACTGGGAAAGAGAAAAAGGTATCTGGGGCAGAACTGATCACTGGTAATGATGGCATTATCGACCGATCATATTATGACAAACTTGTTAATGATGCCATTGAATCTATTTCTAAATACGGTGATTATGAATGGTTTATATCGGAAGATCCGTATATTCCTAAAGAAAAACCATTGCCGGATTTCATGAATATTCCGGAGGACGCTGGTGAAGAAGTAGAGTTACCGTGGAATTGATATTCGCGGAGAAATCCTTTCCTATTATGAAAGGAGTGATTTCATGAAGCATTATTTAAAATCCAAAGATGGTGAGATTAAATACACAGTGGACATGTATTGTGAACATCCGAATATGAAAAACAATAACACGGAAAGTGTTGGGTGTAACGGTGCTTGCAGTGAATGTAAATATGGTATGGCGACCTTATCACTCAAGGATTTCTACGAAATAATGAAGTACGCGAAAATCGGCTTCATTCAATAAGTAAACTGAGAGTCTTGGCTAGAAATAGCTGAGGCTCTTTGTTTTATACAAAATTATATTTATTTAAAGGAGATTAAAAGAATTATGGAACTGACATTTGCACCAAGAGACATTTTACAGATTAACGACGCAAGAATCATTTACAGAAACCTCAGAGGAGAGGGAAGCAAATTCAATCGTGAGGGGGACCGCAACTTCGCAGTGGTTATTCCAAACCAGGAGCTTGCTGATGAACTCATTGATCGTGGCTGGAATGTGAAAATCAAAGAACCGAGAGACGAAGGTGAAGAGCCATTCAGATATCTTCCGGTTAAAGTGAAATTCAATGATCGTGGACCACAGGTATATTTAGTATCCGGTAATGCACATAGAGAACTGAGCGAGGATATGGTATCCATCGTGGATGAGATTGATATTCGCTCCGTCAATCTGGATGTAAGACCGTATGACTGGGAAGTCAATGGTAAAACTGGTCGTACCGCATATCTGCAGTCTATGGAGGTCATTCAGGAGATCGACAGATTTGCAGCAAGATATGCTGAGGAAGAAAGCCCAGAGGAGTAAATTACAGTAGGAGGAATGGGATTATGAATTTCGGTCAGGCACTTGAGAAAGTGAAAAATGGAGAAAAGATTTTCCGACATGGATGGAATGGTAAAGGAATGTTTGTCGTGTATCAGAAGGGGTATCCAAACGGAATCCCATGTAATATGCAGACTGCAAAAGCTTGGGGGCTTAACGAAGGAGATTTGTTTAAATGTGAACCATATCTGCAGATCAAAATGACTAATGGTAGCCATGCGATGTGGGTTCCAAGTATCAATGATATTCTCGCTGAGGATTGGGACTATATTCACTGATTAGAGGAGTGATATTTATGAGTGACGGAGCAAAAATTGTTATAGCCGGAATCATGGCTTATACAATATATAGAGTCGCAGGAAAGTGTACGGACGCCAGGATCGCGATAGCCGCGATGAAATGTGGCGTCACTATGAAATTGGAAGAAAAGGAGAAATGATTATGAATACTTATTGTGATTTATGTGCAAATAAAGACCATAAGGAAACGTGCAGAACTTGTGTTAGTGGTATCCTTCACACGACAACAGACGGAGCTGTATATAGTTTGCCGTCGAATTACTCACGTGTTTTTAAGCCGATAGTGCCTTCTCTCGATGCTGATGCTTTGAAAGCTACGATCAACAAACGATTCGGGACGGGTCTTGCGGTATCATCATATCAGAAAGTTATGTCCAAAATCAAAAACGTCATCTTCAATGGTCCGGCTACAATTGTATTCTGGAACGACGGTACCAAGACCGTTGTAAAATTCGGTAAGGACGACACATTTGATCCGGAGAAAGGTCTGGCTATGGCGATTTCTAAATACTTCTTTGATAATGCTGAATATTTCAATGATGTATTTAAGAAGTGGATTCCTAAGAAAGGAGAAAGCGATGAAAAAGACCAGTGATTCATTAGTTATAGGTTTTGATTCATCGGCGGGTAAAGACGGCACAGTTTTAATCGTGGGGCGTAAAAAACCCCGCGAAGCCGTCGATGTTATAAATGCTTTCGATGGAGAAGAAGCTCTTGAACTTTATAAAAAGTTGATTACACCAAAGGCGAAAAATTAGTAAAGATTTTCTCAGGGTTATCAGAAAGACGCTGCGGATAAAATGAAAAGAGGTAAAGAATATGAACACACGAAAAATTAAAGTTAAATTAGTGGATAGACCTGCAACGTTATTATGTTCATTTTTTGGAACATTACTTGGTAAACGACGTGCTGATCGTGACGGTAAAAATATTTGGGGATTTATGCTTAGATATACCGATAAAGTGTACGCTATGGTTCGAAAAAAATATAGAATATCTGACGAGTGGCTTATACTGGTTTCCCCTAGATATATCATCGCGGATAGATGGTGAATCGAGTAATGACAGATTTCTTACGTAATTATCAAATGGCAGCTGTGCATAAAATGAAAAACGGCTGTATTCTCAACGGAGGGACTGGTTCTGGTAAATCTAGGACCGGTCTCTATTATTATTTCAAAGAGAATGGTGGCAGCTTCCTTAATCAAGAATTTATTCCGATGAAAAATCCTCAGAATCTTTACATCATTACAACGGCAATGAAACGAGATTCTCATGAATGGGATGGTGAACTGGCGAATTATAGAATATCTACAAACCCAGATAAAAATGAATTATATCCAGGACAGACAGTAGTAGTTGACTCTTGGAATAATATAAAGAAGTATATAGAAATAAAAGATGCGTTCTTTATATTTGATGAGGATAGAGTTACAGGATCTGGTGAATGGGTAAAATCGTTTCAGAAAATCGCTAAAAACAACGACTGGATTATATTATCGGCAACTCCTGGCGATTGCTGGGCGGATTATATTCCGGTATTTGTGGCGAATGGCTTTTATAAAAATAAAACGGAATTTTGTAGAGAGCATGTGGTATATTCCAGATTTACCAAATATCCTCAGATAGACAGATATTTGAATGTAGGTAGACTAGTTAGACTGAGAAACAGAATACTGGTTGATATGGATTTTCAACGAACTACGGTACAGCATCATATGGATGTATATGCGACTTATGATATTCCTAAATACAAAGATGCTATAAGAAATCGTTGGGACCCATTTAAAAACGAGCCTATTCAGCAGGCATCTGGTCTTTGCTATGTTCTCAGAAGGATTGTAAATACGGATGAGTCAAGGGTTGTAGCTCTTATGGAGATATTAGAAAAAACTCCAAGGGCTATTATATTTTACAATTTTGACTATGAAAGAGAAATATTATTGCATCTGTTTAGCGATGATGAATATATAGGTTACGAAGTAGCTGAATGGTCCGGACATGCTCATCAACCGGTACCATATGCAGATAGATGGATATATTTGGTTCAGTACACTGCTGGATGTGAGGGGTGGAACTGCATTAGTACAGATACTATCATATTCTTCTCTCAAAATTATAGCTATAAAGTTACTGAGCAGGCGTGTGGACGAATAGACCGATTGAATACTCCATATCGCAATTTATATTTTTATCACATAAAGAGCAGATCCGGAATAGATATGGCAATTAGCAAAGCCTTAAATAAGAAGAAAAAATTCAACGAAAGGAAGTTTGCGAAATGGGAGTGAAACTTGATCCAAATAAATTACACGCGATAATCATTAGAACCGCAGCGGAAAATCATTTACCGCTTAATTATGATACGTTCAATGCTATTTGTAAAGGATATGAGACTGGATATACACAGGCCTGCGATGATGCAATAAAAATGATGGACGAGAAAGGACTTCTACCACAGAATGGAGACAAATGAATTCAAAGGTACTGTTATAGGTATTCCTAAAATTAAAAATGGTTCGCGGATCAGAATTGGCGGAGTCAGAACCTTGAATATTGACGTAGATCATCACTTCAACTGTTTTCAGAAGAGAATGATTAAATGGTGCTTCGGTTTTACCGTGGAGGATTACAGTGAGGAATAACGCGAAAATCACAACTCCTTTAATGAAAAGGAGGAATGGTGTTATGACAGATTATGAATATTTATTTAGCACGAACTTACATGCGAAACTTAAGGAAAGAATCCAGGGAGGTATATTTGTAAAAGTCAACGAAAACGACAGTCTGGTTATTAAGATCACAAGACGTGATGAAAATAATTTCGATATGTCTTTTACAGATTTTTCAAATAGAATGCTAAATGGATTTTCTACAGATTACGCTGCTTATGAGGTAACTAAGAAATATCAGAAATTTGTAATGAAACAATTTTTCAAATGAGTTAAAGGGCTCGGTGGAAACATCGGGTCTTTTATTTTTTATGAATGAGGAGAGATTTAAATGCTGGCCAGAAGATACGAAACCAGACTTGACGAAGACGGATTAATCACATTTGAAAAAGTTTGGTCGAAAAGAATAGATATTAAGAAAAAACAATTCAGACATCCCGAGCATGTTTACGAATTATGTAAAGCTCTACGATTGGACACATATTCAGAAGAACATGCGTTTTTACTCATGTTTGATACAAAAATGCACTTTAAATCATTCATTGAGATTGGGGTTGGCAGCGTTAACGCGAGTGTTATCGATAGACGTGGAATAGCGCAGAAAGTTCTCATGCTCAACGCGACAGCATTTATCTTGGTTCACAATCATCCTTCCGGAGACTCGACCCCAAGTGTCACAGATATTTCTGCAGCTAAAACAATTTCTGAAATCGGTGACTTAATTGATGTTTCGTTTAAAGACATGACGATTCTTGGTGACGACAACTACACCAGTTTAAAACAAGAAGGATATTTTTAGGAGGTGTTTTCATGTGAACTATCATAACATAACCACAGATGATATGCGGAACGGCGATGGGTTGCGGACAGTGCTCTGGGTGGCCGGATGTAATCATCATTGTAAAGGGTGTCAAAACCCTGTGACTTGGAATCCACATGACGGATTGATATTTGACGTGGAGGCTGAGCAGGAATTATATAGCAAAGTAAATAAGTCTTATATCAGCGGTGTCACTTTTTCTGGAGGAGATCCTTTACATCCAGAGAATAGAGACACCATTTTTCATTTGGCGAAATACATCAAGAAATATATGCCAGGTAAGACTGTTTGGTTGTATACCGGATATTTATGGGAGGAAATTCGAGATCTGCCCGGTATGAAGTGGATTGATATTTTGGTGGATGGAGAATTTGTAGAGGAGCTTGCTGATGTCAATTATCCCTGGGCCGGTAGTACGAATCAGAGAGTGATTGCTGTGCAGGAGAGTTTGAGAACGGGGAAAGTTATTTTGAAAGGAGAATGAAATGAATGGACTAATTGGTGTATTTATCATAATTACCTGTGTCGTGTTTGGACTGGTGTGGTTATTCAGCTCCGATCCGGATTTGCCAATGACACGTGCGGATAAAATATTCATGTTTTTAAGTTTTGAAGCGATTGCCTGTGGATTGATTTCTGGTGTTTATATTTTAGTAGGAGGCGCAAATGGAATACATATATAAAGAAGTAAATTTCTCAAAGTATTGCCCGTTATGTGAATATGCGGATTTATACGAAGAGAAAGATCCCTGTAATGAATGTTTGGGGATTCCGATGAATGAGCACTCGGAGAAACCGGTTAACTATAAGCCGGATGAAAAGAGAATTAAAAAAGCAGAAAAGGAGAATGCGGAATGAAAGTAAAGATTTTTGGAAGCGATGGGGATTCACTGGCGCTGGAGAAAGCTGTAAATGAGTTTATTAAGGATAAAGATGTAGTTGATATCAAATACACAACAACCTTCGTCATCAATAAGTACGGTAACTTTGGAGTTCCGGATGGCGGTATATTCATTGATCGAGCTATGGTTATATGGAATCCAGATTCTAATATCTTATACGCAGACGGAAAAATGGTCGGCGTTGAAGGAGAGTAATATGCTCACATGGGTGTTTATATTTTTAGGGGCGGTCGATTTAACGGCTGTCCTTATTTTAATTGGATTGGCGATTGCCACACTAGAAGAAATTTGTAGGAGAGAGGTAACTAACAAGATGAGATGGATAGATCCAAATCCAGGAAAAGATGAAAGAAGTATTAAACAGGATAGAGAGATTAAACGAAGCTTTATGAGCAGACCGGAACTTAGAAATAAAGAAGCAGAGAAATGGTTTAGAAGAAAACCTTACGGAAAGGAGAAATAATCATGACAGGAAATGAGTATCAGAAGCTGGCGGCCAGAACTATCAATCAGGGTTTGACGTTCCGAGAGCAGAGGAATCACGCTCTTTATGGAATGGTTGGAGAAATCGGTGAAATTCACTCCATCTATCAGAAAATGTATCAGGGACATGCATTTGAAGTTGACCATGTAAAGAAAGAGTTTGGGGATCTTCTCTGGTTTATCGCAGAGTATTGTACGGCTAAAGGTTGGTTGTTGGACGATATCATGCGGATGAACATCGATAAGCTTAAAGCCAGATATCCGGAAGGTTTTGAAGAGGATAAGAGTTTTCATAGAGCGGAAGGGGATATTTGAGATGATTAAATGTAAAGATTGCAGGTTTGGCGGTCTTAAAGTTTTACTGGATAACGATTCAGCGCCTTGCCTCCGATTAGATGACGAAGAGTGCCCGAATTATAATGAAAAAACTGGCGAAATCGAAATGCAAAATGCTGAGAGAAAGGAAGAATAAAGGATGTATGAGAATTTCATCAATGATGTATCAACGAAAGTGATCGAAACAAGGGATGAATTTATATTTCAGACAATATCGTCGTGGATTGTAGATAATTACCAGATAACCGTAAGCAAAGAGACATTATCTAAAGCTGTTGCGCTTGTCAAAATGATGGAAGATCGCGGAGTTGATATTTGCGAAATTACAGTCAACGAGAAGATTTTATATGATGAGTACATGCGTGGATACAGAAAAGGTTATCGAGAGGGTCGCGATGTGATAGTTGGAATCTTTGATGATAAGATGAAAGAGCTTAAAAACGAAATTGCGGAGGAAGCGGTTAGATGAAAGGAGAATAAAGAAAATGATTCAAGTAATACAGCATGGAAATAAAAAGAGAATTGTGTGCCCTGACTGCAGTTGCGTATTTACTTATCAGAAAGAAGACGTAGGGCATAAGCAGACGGGAGTGAACGAGTTTGAATGTTTTGTTAGATGTCCGGATTGTGGCAAAGAATGCGGGGTGAAGGCTTATGATTGAGTTACTAATCTTTTTAGCTTTCATTTATATCCTGGAATTTGTGCTAAAAATATTTATATCCGACTACGATAAATGTTATTCGGAAATGGAAAACGCTGGGATTGCAGCTTTCAATTGTTGTTGCGGGTTAACTGGCGGGACTCGACGCACTGGTTATCTGCAGGAGAATTGTGTTGATTGTCCATATTTAATGTTGTTCGATAGGAAAGGGGAAAGAGATAAATGATTAATTTAGAAAATGTAGTTCTGGCGAGTCCAGAGCAAATGGAGTTTATTATTCAGGGTATGAGAAATCCTATGAATTCATGGGAGAAGAGTGATACGTGCTTTTCTGATGAATCATGCGTGAATTGTTATTATAGTCAAAGGAATTTATGTGATAAAGATTCATTTTTGGAAAAAGATGAAAAACTTGGATCTAATGACCACTCCCTCATGCAGCGCTTATCCAATGCAGGTACTGAGCATCGGAAGTACATGAGAATGATGCCAGTGTATGTGAGGATTACGGCGCCGTTGTATTGGTGGAAAGAGTTTGATACTTATAAAGTTGGTACTGTCGCGAACTCTTGCAGTACAATGCACAAGATTGCGGAGAAAGAATTTGAATGGGGCGACTTTTCAACAGAGCATTTATTTTCAAAAGGCGCGGCAACGAGAAGAGACGATAATAAACGTTTCGAAGACGAATCGTGTGCCGAATTAGGTTTTGATCATCCAGGTGCGTTACTTGGTGTTATAAAATCTCTTAATTTTGCCAGGGAAGATTATTTAAATCATAAAAATAAGGAAGACTGGTGGCAGCTTATTAAGCTTCTTCCAAGCAGTTATAACCAGACTCGTAATGTTATGCTGAATTATGAGGTTCTGGCAAATATTTACAGACAGCGGAAAAATCATAAGTTGGACGAGTGGCGAGAGGTTTGTAAATGGATTGAGAGTTTGCCGTACAGTGAGCTGATTACTGGACTTCCTATCGAGTCCGATCAGGCAGTTGAAGAAAAACGTTTCACTCAGCCATTTCCTTGGATTAAAGAAGATGTCGCATATTGCGATAATTGCGAACATTTTCATGACTGCTTAAACAAAGGGGGTCTTACTGACGTTACAATCAGTGATGATATCACTGAAGGTCGTTATATCAAGAAACCTAGATATGATTGTCCGAAGGAGAAAGAATAATGAGTGACAACAAAGTATCCGTAAAAGAAGCTCTTGATAAACTGTATGATTTATCATGGATGGTTGGATCCACGGCAATGGAATATTTAACCGATAAAGACGGTGAAAAAATAAGAGATTATATTGGGGTAATCGAAGATCGAATTAATGATTTGGAAAAGGAACTGTCTGAATTTAAAAAGTATTTTGAACCATACGATATTGATGAGGAGACTGCTGAAGCTATTATTAGATCAAAGTGCCCCAATATAGACTCGGCCAAAGATTACATTCAGTCCCGACTTGCCGAAGATGATCCCATGAATTTTAGTGTTGGAAAAATTGTTCATGATCTCATGGCTAAAGAACTTACTGAAGACGTCAAGAAACAGATTTTAGAGGAGGAAACCGAAAATGAATGATAAAACAAGCATTGGTGGTATTTCTATAGAGGTTAAGGCTGGACTTAGCGTAGGTGATGAGACCGCTAGAATTTGCATGGATTTATTAGCTATATATTTTAAAAATGGTGGATGTAAAGGTGTAGTTTTAAAATTCAATGACAGTGATGTCGGAGTTCAGGCATTGCTTAGCGATAACGCAGTCGATGTAGCTATGTCTGCGCCTTGGAACTGTGAAGAGAAAGTCGATAACACCAGGGGCGCCAGATTATGGCAGCCAGGTGACGAAGATTAAGGAGGATTCAGAGTGATGGTTATCGGAAAATGTGTATTAGGAATCTTCGTATTATCCAATTTGTTATTCGCATACTATCATGCAGTAAATCATGATATTTGTAAAGTTGTTATATATTGTGCGACTGCTCTATGCTGTATGATGAGTCTTTGTATGTAAAGAGGGAATCAAAATGTTTGCTTTGGTATTCGGAGTGTTATTTGCGGTGTCGTTTTTAGGATTTGAGATAACCTCCAGGAGTAAATACAGCGCTGCGTCACATCTCATTTGGGGTGTGGCGTTTATTATTTTCACGGTATGTTATTACCTGCGCATTTTGCTACACAATTGAAACATCTGATTTACCGATGTGGGTTAAATTTTTATTATTAAAGTAGAAAGGAAAAATTTAAAAAATGAAGAAAAAACTCAGACTTATTTTACTTGTAACTTTATGTCTCTGCCTTATTGGCGGAGTTACAGGCTGTGCGGTGCTGGACGACACTATTAATGAGATCAAAGGAAACCTCGTAGGTAATGGCTACACGATCCGTACTTACGATAACTATGGCTCAAAAGTTATGACCACCACTGGAGATAAAATCAATATTCAGGGCAATCCGGTTAAGACGACTTCATATTCACAGAGCTAATTTTCAGATTATTGACACAGCGTTATTGGGTTAGGAAAGGAGAGTATTATGAAACAGATACTGCTGATAGATATACTTGCGATCTTGAGGAATAACGAAACAATTTATCTTTACGAGTCACCTAATCATTCAATCGGGTCATTCTGTGTTGATAGACTGCTTGCCTATTTCAGCGATGCAGCGATATTAAACAGAGAAGTGCAGCTTATTGAAGCAACGGCCTCAGGTCTTATCCGTATAACTCTTAAATCAGGCAAAGAAAAGTAATCATTTTTCGCGTTGAAAACAATTTCTATAATGAGAAAATTATTTTAAGGAGGAATTTGGTTATGGCAAATCTGAAAACATTGAAAACAGTAGGAGTAGTGATAACAGGTGTGACTGGTGTGTTAGCGTGGTACAATTCTTGCAAAAGTTGTGTGTCAATAGAGGATGATGACGCCACAAGCGTTGCAATTAGAAAGGCCACTGACAGCATAACATACGGCATTCTGTACGGCAGTTGTGTTAAAATGATTTGTGATGTGTACAACAAATAATTTTATCGAAGACATTGGACTCAGCGTTAAACACGTTGGGTCTTTTGTTTTTATTTAAACTATTTTAACAAAGAAAGGATTCGCATTAATGTTACATATTTTAGCTATCAGCAGCGTTGTGCTCGGCGTATTTGAATATTTATTAGCCAGCGATAAAGCAGATCAGATCAAGGGTCTGCTTTTAATTATCTTAGCTGCTGTTATTATGTAAACTAAAAATTATATCCATACAAAACGATAAGGAGGATTAGCTATGATGTTGAATTTTAACAGTTATGAAGATCTCAAAGATAAACTGCAGATTCGTATTTATGATCCTGATTTTAGTCGTAATTTATTGGAAGGAAAAGTTGTAACTTACGTTGGTGATTTTGCACTGGTATATATGGCTACGTTATATAAATCAGAAAAAGGGCTGGGCAATTTAATGTTTACACCGGAATTGATGGATGATTTGGGTATTGATGTCCGGACGTTACATAGAGATGCCATGATAAGTGATCTGAATTATGAACCGGTATTATCCACCACTGATGATCTTATCGAGGCACTTTTCCTTGATAAGCCATTATTCTCAATTAATTTATTCAATAGAAAAGTTCGTATGCGAGGTGATAAGTTACCGATGCTGACACTCACTAAAGGTAATCAGATGAACGGAGCCAGTATGATATTACATAAGAGTATTCGGAAGAAGATCGGAGATATCATCGGTGGTAACTTTTATGTTCTCCCGTCGTCCATTCATGAAGTTATGATTATTCCGGAAGAGGGGTTTGAAGCAGGCGAATTATCCGAACTTGTATCCACATGTAATTCAGAATTATTCACAGAAGCAAATTCGGAAGATATTTTATCGGATAAGGTTCAGTGGTGTAGTATGGACGGAGAAATTCTCAGGAGAGCAGAAAATGAATAGAGCAGAAATGAGACGTATGAAGCGAGAGCAGGAGAAAGCTCATACCGTGACCTACAACCTGACTCAGGCGCAGCTGGACGCTATCGTTCAGGAAAAGATCGGGGCTAAGATTGCCGAGACTAAGAAAGATGTTTATGAAGAAACTGTTAACACTGTACTGGCGTTAGTTCTTACCTTGCCATTAGAAGTGCTCATGGATCACTATTGGCCTAAATCATATCGTGAACGACTTCCGGGATTCGTGGATAAAGTTCTGGAATATTACGGACGTTGGGAAGACGGTGAATTGGATATGGATAAGCTCAAAGAAGATCTATGGGAATATGGTGGAATCCGGTTGGAGCCAGCGCAGATAGATATGGAGGATATTTCAAAGAATAATGAAAAGTGATTTAAAGCGGAATGGGTCTGGTTGTCTGGACCCTACTGCATATCAGGCTATTATGAACGCTGATGCTGTATCATCGGTGGACAAAGCAAATAGGTACAAACGTAGAGAAAACGATTCAGAGGAACGACTCAATAAATTACTCGCCGCTATATTTGCCATTTGTGACGCTGCAGATTTTCATGTTGAAGAGAGGGTAGTAGTTAAGGATAAACGGACCGGGAAGGTTTGGAGGTAGTTGGATGAGTAAAAAGAAAGGGAGACCGAAAGAAATCAATAGTCGTGTTCGCTTCAAAGGAACTCGGATGACAATCGAAGAGGATTTTCGTTTTAAAAAAGTATGTGAAAAAGAAGGGTATTCTGAGTCAGAAGGACTTCGAATGGCTGCCAAAGCACTTGAATATTTGTCCGAAAATGGCATGATTTATTGTTTAACAAAAAATGAGGAAGATGATAATTTGAATTATTGTTTAACAGAAAATGAGGAAGATGAGGACGACGACATTTGGTAGACCGTGATTTATTGTTTAACAAAAAATATGAAAACCATTTATTGTTTAACAATAATTCGAGCAAAAATGGCTAATTTAGCCAAAAATAGGCTAAAAACGGCCTAAAATGGCTAATTTCATCATGGTACTGTAGTACCGATCTAATTAGCTATCTTATTTATTTAAAAAATTGAATTTTTCGTATAGCTAATATACATTGTACTACAGTACCACCATTTATTGTACGTACAATAAAGAAAGGAGATTCTATGACTGAACAGGAGCTTATTGAATCGTTTGCCGGAAACTTGGATTATATTATGAGATCGGAACACATGAATCAAAGCGAGCTGGCACGAAGGAGTCATTTGAGTAGGGAGTCAATCTGTAAATATTTAAAAGGTCAGCGTATGCCTACGTTGAAGGCACTTATGAATTTAAGCTATGCCTTGAGATGCAACATTGAAGAATTAACTCCATTTATTCAACTTATTGATTGAGGTGACGGAAATGAGCGAATTAAGAAAACAGTGGATTGACGATGATTATCTGTGGCAGGATTTCTTGGACTACTTCAATCCGGACTTTGATGAGATCGCCGATATCAAACAGATGAGCTGTTATGATATTCTGATCACCATGAAAAATGGGGTGCAGTATATTTATGACAATTACCGTCAGACACGAAGACGACTCCCAAATAGTTGGGATGATATGAGTCTTAAAGAATTTCATATGGACGCACATATAAGATTATATTCTATGATGAAGCGGGAAGGTTTCACATATGATGACCTGTCTGAAGAAACGGGCATATCTCCAGGAACTATAAGTAATTATGTGAATGGCGTGACTTCTCCAACTCTCGACAGATTATTTCTGATTGCCAAAGCATTAGGCTGCCGGATTGAAGATCTAATCTATATCGAGCATATGTACAGATAACCCATGAGGGCGCTTGGTTTACAAGTGCTCTTTTTTTGGTGTAGAAAGGAGAGATTCTATGGGGGAATTTGACACCAAACGAAATGGTATTCCGGTGAAGATACTAGAAACCGGTGAAGAATTCAATTCTATCAAAGCTTGTGCTGATGCGATTGGCGGCAATGCGTCCTGCGTCAGCAGAGTTGTGAATGGCAGTAAAGGATATTGTACTTGTCATGGGTTCCATATTTCAAAAGCCGGTGAAGAATCTGAAGTCCGCACGGATCAGCGAGGACGTCCAGGAATTGGAGTACAGATTATTGAAACCGGAAAAACGTATGGGTCCGTAGAAAAATGTGCTAAAGACATCGGGGGCAGTCCGACGGCCATTAAAGATATTTTGAAACAGCAAAACAATCGAGTGTCACACAAAGGTTATCATTTCAAACGCATAACTTAACCACTGTGTCGAAAAACTCACACGTGAAAATAACATCCCCTTTTATAGGGAGGAGATAATATATCGGCCAAAATCGGTCAATGTATTATCTTTTTATTTTTATGGACCTTTAGTTCAGTCGGTAGAACGCTGGTCTCATAAGCCGGTAGTCCTGGGTTCAAGTCCCAGAGGGTCCATCTCTATGAAAGGAGAAAGAGTTCATGAAAGAAAATAAGTTTCAGGCAGATTTAAAAAAAGAGCTTAGAGCTATATTTCCTGGTTGCATCGTAACCAAACTGGATTCGAGCGATATTCAGGGTATCCCCGATCTTCTTGTTTTATACAAAGACAAGTGGGCGACTCTGGAAGTTAAGAAAAGTGCTACGGCATCGCATCGTCCGAACCAGGATTACTATGTTGCAAAAATGAACGCCATGTCATTTTCACGATTTATCTACCCAGAAAATAAGGAGGATGTTTTAGATGAACTTCGTGAATCATTCAAAGCTTAGTGGACTTCACGCACCATTCAGCCCAAGTCAGCCAGCATGGTTGAGATATAGTGATGAGAAAGCAATCACAGTTCGACAGAACAAGAAAGCTGCAGAACTTGGCACACGCTTACACGCATGGGCAAAAGAAACTATTGACATGGGTATTAAGCAGCCTCGCTCGAAGAAAACCCTGTACGCATATGTAAACGATGCTATCGGTTTTCGTATGAGCACAGAGGTTGTTTTATATTATTCAGACAGATTCTTCGGAACTGCTGATGCGATTTGTTTCCGGAATAATAAGCTCAGAATCCATGATTTAAAGACTGGCGTCGGTCCAGTGCATATGGAACAGCTTGAGGTGTATGCGGCGTTATTCTGTCTTGAATATAAGATCAGACCAGGTGATATCGAGTTTGAACTCTGTATTTACCAGAACGACGAGGTAGTAGTATTCAACCCAACTGCAGAAGATATTCTGCCGATTATGGATAAGATTGTTCATCTCGACAAGATACTTGCAGAATGTGATGCAGAGGAGGCGTAACCGATGAATCCGATAGCAGAAGAAATCGAATCATATTTAGGATCGGCCTCCATAACAGATGAGGAATATCTGGCTCATTATGGTATGCCTCGTCGTTCCGGACGATACCCTTGGGGTTCAGGTGAAGATCCATATCAGAGCTCACGTGACTTCTTAGGTCGTGTGGAGCAGATGCGAAAATCTGGTTTTACATATACTGATGAAAACGGTAAGAAATGGACTGGTGATAATGCGATTGCTAAATCACTTGGTTACAATTCTACCGATTTCCGAACAGTGTATGCGATTGCAAAAGACGAGCGTAGATCAGATATGGTTGCCACAGCCAAACGTCTCAGAGACAAAGAAGGAATGAATAATTCCGAGATTGGTCGAAAAATGGGAATTAATGAATCATCTGTTCGATCACTCCTTGATCCAAATTCCGAGTCAAGAATGAAACAGGCCAGAGACACGGCCAAATTCTTGAAAGAACAGGTTGATAAAAAGGGCATGGTTGATGTCGGTGCCGGTGTAAACAATGATCTGAAAATCACAAAAGAAAAACTGGATCAGGCATTGTTTATATTACAGGCTGAAGGAGGCTATGAGGTTTATGGAGGTAGATTCTCACAGGTCACAAATAAAGGTCAGATGACGACTCAGAGAGTTCTTTGTAAACCAGGAACACCGCATAGTGCAATCTACGATTTTGATAATGTCAAGACAGTCACTGATTATATTTCCAGAGATGATGGGAAGACCTATGAAAAGAAATTCACATATCCTGAAAGCTTAGATTCCAAGCGTCTTATGATTCGTTATAAAGAAGATGGCGGCATTGATCGAGATGGAACTGTTGAACTTAGGCGAAATGTACCGGATCTGTCGCTTGGCGAATCCAAATATTCTCAGGTCCGCATCATGGTTGACGGAAAGAAATATATCAAAGGCATGGCAGTCTACAAAGATGATAAAGATTTTCCGCCAGGAGTCGATGTTATATTCAACACCAATAAATCTAAAAGTGTTCCAAAACTGGAGGTTCTCAAAGATGTGAAACCAGATCCGGACAACCCCTTCGGCTCTCTTATTAAAGATGCCGATCAAGGCGGGCAGTATTGGTATACCGACAAAAATGGTAAGAAGAAGCTCGGCCTTATTAATAAGCGATCTGATGAAGGTGATTGGACCGAATGGAAAGATGCTTTACCATCTCAGTTCTTATCCAAACAGTCAAAAGCTATGGCAGAAAAACAGCTTGGCATCGCTAAAGCAGACAAGCAGGCAGAATATGAAGCTATCATGGCTCTGACCAATCCGACTGTGAAGAAATATTATCTTGATAAATTCGCAAGTAGTTGTGACTCAGCAGCCGTACATCTTAAAGCAGCCGCATTACCGGGTCAGAAATACCATGTTATTCTACCTGTCACATCTCTGAGTGAGAAAGAAGTATATGCTCCAGGATATCCTGATGGAAGTAAGCTTGCCCTTGTTCGATATCCTCATGGTGGTACATTTGAGATTCCTATCTGTACAGTCAACAACAAAAACAAAGATGCTATCAAGATGATTGGTAAGGATTCCATCGACGCGATTGGGATCAACAGTAAAGTTGCTGAACGATTATCTGGAGCTGACTTCGATGGCGACACCGTAATGTGTATCCCTACTCATGATCGTGCCGGAAAGGTTAAGATTGCCAGTCGTCCGCCTCTTGAAGGACTCGAGGGATTCGATCCTAAGATGAATTATCAAGGTGAGAAGAAGACAGGATCTGATGGTAAAGAACATTGGTATCGAGACGGCAGAGAATACCAACTCATGAAGAAAACCGACACTGAGATGGGTAAAATCTCTAATCTGATTACCGATATGACTATCATCGGAGCTACTGATGATGAATTAGCTCGTGCTGTAAGACACAGTATGGTTGTCATTGATGCTGAAAAACATCATCTGGATTACAAACAGAGTGAAAAAGACAATAACATTCAGGCGTTAAAACAGAAGTATCAGATCAAGGTCGACGAGACCGGAAAGATCAAATACGGCGGTGCATCCACCCTTATTTCCAGAGCCAAAGGAGAAGTTACTGTTGATAAGCGACAGGGAACTCCTAAACCAAACCTCCCGGGTAAAGAATGGTATGATCCATCCAGACCTGACGGAGCTCTTATCTACAAGAAAGCTGACGATGCTACCTATACCGTCAAGAAAGTGGATAAGAAGACTGGCGAGGTAACGGAGGTAACTAAGAAGCGTACTGATAAGAGTAACCGTATGTCTGAAACCGATGACGCTATGACCTTGGTATCTAAGTATAGACATCCAATGGAACTTGTGTATGCTGATTACGCTAATAGCATGAAAGCTATGGCCAACAAAGCAAGGCTTGAGTCCAGTAAAGCCGGTAAGATAGCCTACAGTAAGGATGCTAAGAGGAAGTATCAGGAGGAGTACGATAGTCTTATAAGAAAATTGACAATCGCTGAATCAAATACGCCTCGTGAACGAGCTGCCCAGCGTATGGCTAATGCTACTGTACAGAGAAAACAGAAAGCCGCTGAAGAAGCAGGTGTTAAACTTAAACCTAAGGATGTCAAGAAAGCAAGTCAGCAGGCTCTTACTAAAGCAAGAGAAGAAGTTGGTTCTGTTTCAAGAAGAGACAGAAATATTGTCATCACAGATAGAGAATGGGAAGCTATACAGGCAGGTGCGGTCAGTGAGTCTGTATTAAAACGTATTCTTAATAATTGTGATCCGGATTCATTACGACAAAGAGCAATGCCAAAAGAAACAAAAGTTTTAAGTCAGGCTAAAATCAACAGAATCAAAGCAATGTCAGCTTCGTATACAATTCAGCAAATTGCTGACAAACTTGGAATTTCAACATCAACAGTTTCAAAGTATTTGAAAGGAGCGAATTAGTTAAATGGATGATTTCAGACTAACAACATTTGATAATCCTTACGATCCATTCGAACAGTTCACTCTTTGGTACTTGTTCGATACTGAAAACGGTTACAATACTTGCGGAAAACTGGATCGTATTTCCAATTATTCAGATGATATGACTGAAAAAGAAGTCAATGATGAACATAATCGAGCAATTGATGAGTTAATATCATTCGATTTTTTGAATATTTACAAAAAAGTTCCGCGAAATTCAAAAGTTGCGCTGGATTTAGGCGCTGCCCCGGTATAATCCGATGTCAAAGCATAGGGGGAGGGTCGCCAAAAAAGCACCCCCTCCCTGCATCGCGCCGGTCTTCAAAAAATCTCCGGCGGGATTTTTCTGGAAACAATTTATATTTTTTATGTTGTCTTCAGAGGGATTTACAGAACTACAAAGACATTTAAGCCGTGTGTATTTCTCCTTTCAAGATTTGTACCGTTTCATATTAGGTCCTCCGATAATCAATAGGTTTTGTAAATTCCTCTAAAGACAGCATAAAATCATCAATGTCAATTGAATAGCTAATGATAACTATCTATAAGGAGGCGTAAACGATGCCCAAGGTGAGCAAAACTGAACGGCGTCCTCCACTTACGCCGGAAGCAAAAGAAAAACAGATGATATCTCTTGCGATGGATTGCGCAGAAAGGCAGATGCTTGAGGGTACAGCTTCTTCTCAGGTTATAACACATTTTTTGAAGTTGGGATCAGAGAGAGAACGACTTGAACGGGAGAAACTTGAAGAAGAGAATAAGCATCTGAGAGCGAAAACAAAAGCATTGGAAGAGAGTGCCGAAACAAAAGTCGTGTATGAAGAAGTTCTCCGAGCCATGCGTGACTATAGTGGCGCAGGTGATCCAGATGAGTATTAAAACATATTCCGAATTAATCGCATTCACGACTTTCGAAGAACGGTATAAGTATCTTCGTATCGGCGGTATAGTTGGGCAGGAGACATTCGGGTTCGATAGATATTTGAATCAAATTTTTTATAAATCTCCAGAATGGTTATCGGTGAGAGATAAGGTGATTTTACGGGACAGTGGATGTGACCTTGGAATTCCAGGGAGAGAGATTTATAGCAAAATCCTTGTCCACCACATGAATCCAATCACGAAACAGGATATTCTCCAGAGAAGTGATTTGTTGCTGAATCCAGAATATCTGATTTGTACCGTTAAAAGGACCCATGATGCAATTCATTACGGAGATGACTCTATATTATGGAGTGATCCTGTAGAACGGCATAAAAACGACACTTGTCCATGGAAGAAATAAAGAGAGGTAGCCTGATGAACGAAAGTATTCTGACATCAATAAAAGCACAGCTTGGTATTCAAGAAGAGTATACCGCTTTTGATCAACAGATTGTCATGCATATTAATTCGGTGCTTATGGTGTTGAAGCAGCTTGGTGTAGGTCCCGTAGCTGGTTTTGTTATTTCAGATAAAACAGCCATCTGGAGGGACTTTCTTCCATCCGATAAGAACCTTGAGGCAACGAAGTCTTATATTGGAATGAAAGTGAAAATGTTATTTGATCCTCCGACGACTTCTGTTGTAGCCGATAGTATGAATCGAATGATCAACGAACTTGAGTGGAGATTGAATTCGGAAGCAGAAAGCGAGGAGGTGATATAGATGGAAACTGATTTCTTAGCCCATCATGGCGTAAAAGGTCAGAAATGGGGAGTTCGACGCCATCAGAATAAAGACGGGAGTCTTAATCGATCCGGTCAGAAGAAAGCTAAGAAAATGAAAGAACAGTATACACGGCTTACCGGAAAACAGTTAAGAAAAAATCCGACTAAAAAATCGTCAATTCAAAAACCGAAGCAGAAGAGTATCAGTGAAATGTCTGATGATGAAATCCGTAGCAAGATTAATCGCATCAAGCTGGAAAAAGAACTTCGAAGTCTGAGTCCCAAACAAGTGTCCAAAGGAAGAGCATTCATTGATAAAGTAACAAAGGATATAATTGCTCCAGCGGCAACTGATGTGGCCAAGCAAGTTGTAAAATCAAAGCTTACGGATGCCGCTAATCGAAAATTCGGATTTGATGACGACTTAAAAGTGTATACCAATAATAAGAAAAAATAGGAGCAATTAGAACATGGCATTATCGAACACCGCCGTACCGAAGTATTATGGCATGTTTCGAGATGCCGTAATCAGGAGAGAAATCCCAGTTTGTGAAGAAGTATCTCTTGAGATGAACCGAATTGATCAACTCATTGATAATCCACGATACTGGTATGACAATCAGGCTGTTGAGGGGTTTATTCACTATTGCGAGAATGAGCTTACATTGACCGATGGTAGTGATCTATATCTCCTCGATTCTTTCAAATTGTGGGCCGAACAAATTTTTGGATGGTATTACTTTATCGAGAGAAGTATTTTTGTTCCGTCAGAAACGGGTAGCGGCGGCCACTATGAGATAAGACGGATCAAGAAGAGGTTGATCACCAAGCAGTATCTGATTGTGGCCAGGGGCGCGGCAAAATCCATGTATGCGTCTTGTCTGCAGAATTACGAATTGAATGTTAATACAGCAACAACGCATCAGGTTACAACTGCCCCGACCATGCCTCAGGCTGAAGAGGTCATGTCACCGATTCGAACTGCTATCACCAGAGCAAGAGGACCGTTATATAAGTTCCTCACTGAGGGCTCACTCCAGAACACGACTGGATCTAAAGCGAATCGTGTTAAACTGGCTTCAACAAAAAAGGGAATTCAGAATTTTCTTACAGGATCACTTTTGGAAGTCAGACCTATGTCCATTGACAAACTGCAGGGATTGCGTGTCAAGATAGCGACCGTTGATGAATGGCTTTCCGGCGATATACGGGAGGACGTTATCGGTGCATTGGAACAGGGTGCCGCAAAAGAGCAGAGTGGTGGTTCAAATGACGATTACCTTATTGTAGCTATCAGTTCAGAAGGAACTGTCCGTAATGGATCTGGCGACACGATCAAAATGGAGTTAATGAAAATACTCAAAGGTGAGTATAAAGCTCCTCATACTTCTATCTGGTGGTATAAATTAGACTCCATTGATGAAGTTAACGATCCGGATAAGTGGATTAAAGCAAACCCGAATCTCGGAAAGACGGTTACTTATGAAACTTATCAGCTGGATGTAGAACGAGCTGAAAACAATCCTGCAGTCCGCAACGACATCCTTGCCAAACGATTTGGTATCCCAATGGAGGGATACACGTATTATTTCACATACGAAGAAACTCTCCCTCACAGGAAGAGAGAGTATTGGCAGATGCCTTGTTCCATGGGCGCGGATTTATCCCAGGGAGACGATTTCTGCTCTTTCACATTTTTATTCCCATTATCGAATGGTGCTTTCGGAATAAAAACCCGAAATTACATATCCGAGCTCACTCTGAGCAAACTTCCCACAGCAATGCGAATCAAATACAACGAATTTATGAAAGAGGGCAGTCTCATTGTTATGCCCGGAAATATTCTTAACATGATGCAAGTATACGAGGATCTTGACAATTTCATAGCTGAAGCAGAATACGACGTTCGTTGTTTGGGATATGACCCGTATAATGCCAGAGACTTCGTGGAGAGGTGGGAACGGGAGAATGGGCCGTTTGGAATTGAAAAAGTCATCCAGGGGGCTAAAACAGAGTCTGTTCCGCTTGGTGAGTTGAAGAAACTGTCTGAGGAAAGAATGCTCATTTTTGACGAGGCTCTTATGTCATTTACCATGGGTAACTGCATCGCAATAGAAGACACAAATGGAAACCGTAAATTATTGAAACGGCGACACGAAGCAAAAATTGATGCTGTTGCGGCTATGATGGATGCTTTTGTCGCTTTCAAATTGAACAGAGAAGCTTTTGAATAAAGGAGAATTGATATGGAATTAAAAGATACCATCGAGCTCATGAACAGTTCTGACTACAACGACCGGTTTAAAGCTGAATATCAGCAGGTGAAAATCCGCTATGAAAAGTTACATAAAATGCTTGTTAAATGGGATGCCGGAACTCTTGACTTTGAGCCAACCTGCAGTAAAGCACTCCTTATGGAACAGGAACGCTATATGCGAGAATATATTCGCTGCTTAGAAACCAGAGCTGAAATTGAGGCAGTTGATCTGTAATAATAAAAATTTTTACCCATCAGTTAGTTGCATCTAACTAAGAAGGAGATTTTATGTCATTAAATTTAAGCACTAGGCTTGCACATGCCTGGAATGCTTTCACCAGTCGTGATCCGACACAGTATATAATCACCGGTCCAGGATATTCTTCACGTCCGGATAGGCCACGGCTTAGCCGAGGAAATGAAAAATCGATAGCGACATCCATATTCAACAGAATCGCCCTTGACGTATCATCGGTAAGTATCAAACATTGCCGACTGGATAAAAACGGTCGTTATGTGGAAGATATCGATTCCGGATTAAACAACTGTCTGACCTTGGAAGCCAATAAGGATCAGACAGGTCGAGCATTTATTCAAGATGCCGTGCTATCGATGCTGGATGAGGGATGTGTAGCTTTGGTTCCGGTTGAAACCACCATTGACCCAAAAAACTCAAATTCATACCAGATTGATTCTATGCGGACCGGAAAAATTACTGAATGGTATCCCGATATGGTAAGGGTCCGTTTATATAATGATCGAACCGGCGAAAAAGAGGAGATTTTACTTCCTAAAAGCCAGGTGGCCATTATTGAAAATCCACTGTATGCAGTGGTTAACGAATATAACTCAACTATGCAGCGTCTTATAAGAAAACTCAGTTTGCTGGATGTGACAGATGAACAAACGGCGTCCGGAAAACTGGATTTGATTATTCAGTTTCCTTATGTAATAAAGACAGAAACCCGACGTGAGCAGGCTGAGCGCAGGCGAAAGGATATTATTGAGCAGTTGGCTGGCTCTCAGTATGGCATTGCGTATACAGATGGAACAGAAAAGATTACTCAGTTAAACCGTTCGCTGGAAAACAATCTGTTGAAACAGGTTGAGTACCTTACCAATATGGTTTATAGCCAGTTAGGTATTACACAGTCGGTGCTTGATGGTACCGCTGATGAAAAAACGATGCTGAATTATACGAACCGCACTGTGGAACCTATAATTTCAGCCATTGTAGATGAATTAAAACGAAAATTTCTTACAAAGACCGCTCGGTCGCAGTTACAGTCTATTGTCTATTTTAGAGATCCATTCCGACTGGTTCCAGTCAATGATATCGCAGAAATTGCTGATAAGTTCACTCGAAACGAAATCATGACCTCTAATGAGATCAGACAGATCGTTGGTATGCAGCCATCTAAAGATCCAAAAGCAGATGAGTTAGTTAACAGTAACATTAGTCAGGCTAAACAGGACATACCTCAGACTTCAAATGCTACCGAAGTAAACGAAGAAGGAGGAGACAGTCAAAATGGTTAATTGCGATTTCAGTGGTTACGCCACCCGGAATGATTTGCTCTGTGGTGACGGTCGAACTATTCGAAAAGATGCGTTCAAAGAGAATGACGGTTGCGAAGTTCCGCTTGTTTGGAATCATGAACATAATGATCCGAATGCCGTGTTGGGACATGCGGTTCTTGAAAACAGAGAAGACGGCGTATATGCCTACGGTGTATTTAATGATACCGAACAGGGACAGACCGCAAAGAAACTCGTCCAGAATGGAGATGTACGATCGCTGTCTATCTGGGCTAATCAGTTAAAACATATTGGAAAAGACGTAATCCACGGAAACATCAGGGAGCTCAGTCTTGTACTGGCTGGAGCAAATCCCGGTGCTTACGTGGATTTTGTTATGGCGCATAGCGCAGACGGTGAAGAAGAGCTTGAGGCATCTTGGGATGAGCATATTATGCTCTATCACTCGGCCGATGTAGAAGAAAAGAAAGGAGATTCGAAATTGGCGGAAGAGACCAAAAACGAAGAAACAAAGCCAGAAGAAAGTAAATCTGGAGAAAAGACAATCCAGGATATTCTTAAAACCCTTAACGAAGAGCAGACAGATGCCGTAGCAGCGGTTATCGGTATGGCTCTTGAAAAAAATGGAGAAGAAGACAGCTCCGATGATGAAAAAGGAGAAAATGTAGTGAAACATAACGTGTTCGACAATGAAGATACAAAACAGGGCACTGTACTCAGTCATTCTGATGAACAGAAGATCATCGCTATGGCAAAACAGAGCAATGTTGGAAGCCTTAAACAGGCCATGGAGATTTTTGCGGAAGAAAATGCTGAGACACTGGCTCACGGCGTATTTGACGACGAGGTAGAAGCCCTGTTCCCAGAGTATGAGCTGCTGAAGAAAGGTGAGCCGGATACTCTCGAAAGAGATCAGACATGGATCGATTCCGTAATGTCTAAAATTCATAAATCTCCATACAGCAGAATTCGTACCCGCCAGGCAGATGCTCGCATCGCTGAGCTGAGAGCCAAAGGTTATCAGAAGAAGGGTAATTACAAAGAAGATATGGCTAAGATTAAGCTTCTCAGCCGTACTACAGATCCACAGACTGTGTATATCAAAGATCAGATGCATCGTGATGACGTCGTGGACATCACCGATTTCGATGTAGTTGCTTATCAGTGGAAAATGATGCGACATGTTCTGAACGAAGAACTTGCCCTGGCAGCACTTGTTGGAGATGGTCGTGAAGACGGTGATCCGGACAAAATCCATGAAGATCATATTCGTTCTATTTGGCATGATGATGAGCTGTACTGCATCCATCAGGATGTTGATTTTGAAGCGGCGAAAACTAAGCTGCAGGGAACCAATACTGGAGCAAACTTCAGTGAGAACTATATCAAAGCGGAGGCAATGATTGAAGCTGCACTGTATTCCAGAGAGAAATTTAAAGGAACCGGTACACCAGATCTGTACTGCACACCGCATCTGCTTAATGTGATGCTTCTGGCTAGAGATCTCAATGGTCGTCGTATCTACGATTCCAAGGCTGATCTTGCTGCGGCACTCAATGTTGCATCCATCCAGACTGTTGAGCAGTTTGAGGGGCTTGAGCGAACATCTTCCAACGGAAAGAGAAAACTGCTTGGTCTGTTTGTAAATCTGGCAGACTATCAGTTTGGTTCCACTAAAGGTGGCGAAGTTACCAAGTTTGAAGATTTCGATATGGACTTCAACCGCTACAAATACATGTTGGAGACAAGACTCTCCGGTGCGCTCACTCAGGTATATTCCGCTATCGCTCTTGAGGAGCCGGTAGCCTAAATCGCATAAGGAGGATAAGTCATGATCGAAAAAATTCGTCCAGTCGCTGACGACGTGAATGTCGCAGTGAGAAAAGTTTACGGAAAAGCAAACGATGCCTATGCATATTACGATTCTGCTTGTAAGAACAAAGTGACTTGCGCTGAGCTGCAGGATGCGTATGTTAAAGGACTTATGATCGATGTTGCTGGTACATTATATAAACCGATCAGCTGTGCAGTTGCGGGAAATGTAGCGACTGTTACATATGTGACGACAGATTCTGCTACAGCCACAACAGCCAAACTTGCGACAGTTAAGTCTGACAAATGATTAAGGAGTGAATCGATATGAGTAAATGGTTCGGCAAGATAGGATTCACTCTTCCGGTAAGGGAGATTGAACCGGGGGTATGGGATAGCTCTGTTGAAGAGCATGAGTATTACGGTGATATGACTGGCAACCGTTGGAAGCGTCAGAGTTCAGGGGAAATTAACGACAATCTCAATCTAGCGAATGTTCTGAGCATCTTGGCTGACCCATTTGCTTTCGAGAATCATTCTTATGTAGCATATGTCGATATCCTGGGGACTAAATGGAAAGTGACTGATGTCGAACTCCAATACCCCAGGATGATCTTGTCTATAGGAGGTGTTTGGAATGGGAACTCGCCTGGAACTGCAGAGTAAGTTAGAAGAAATGCTCGGTTGTAGGCATGTTTACTTCCAACCACCAGAATCAGTCAAAATGGAATACCCAGCAATAGTGTATTCCAGGAGTAGCGTTAAAAAAGTCAGTGCTAACAATACTGGCTATTTACTTATGAACAAATACAGCGTGGTAGTGATTGACAAGAAACCTGACAACAAAGTCATCTCTATATTATTGATGCTTCCATATTGTGCTTATGATACATCATACAAATCTGAAAATCTCTATCACGATGTGTTGACATTATATTTTTAAGGAGGATTAATATGTCCAAACTTGTATGGGATAAAGTCGGCGAAAGACTTTACGAGACAGGTGTAAGCAAAGGCGTCGTATATCCTCAGGAAGGTTCTGCGTATCCAAAAGGTACGGCATGGAATGGTCTTACAGCCATCAATGAATCCCCTGAAGGCGCTGAAGCAAATGCCATGTATGCAGACAATATTAAATATCTCAATATTCTGTCTGCCGAGGAATTCAAAGCCACAATTGAGGCTTATATGTATCCGGATGAATTTAAACCATGTATCGGAGCAGCTGAACTCGTCGAAGGTGTTTCGTTAGGTCAGCAGGATCATAAAACATTTGGTTTGTCTTACCAGACAATCATCGGTAATGATGTAGATAACAATGCTCACGGTTATAAGATCCATCTTGTGTATGGATGTCTCGCAGCGCCGTCTGAAGCAGACTACAGTTCAGTTAACGACAGTCCTGAGGCTGCTACAATGTCATGGGAAGTTTCCACTACACCTGTAGAAGTCGACGGTTTCAAGCCAACCGCTACATTAGTGCTTGATTCCACTAAACTTAGCGCAAAGAAGATGGCGGCTATCAAAAAAGTTCTGTATGGTGACACAGACACTGAAGCACGTCTTCCGTTACCGGATGAAGTAAAAACAATTCTTGCAACAGTGACAGACTGATCTAAGATCGATTTCAAGAGGCTCTAGTTTATACAGGGCCTCTTTTTTTAAATGAGAAAGGAGAAATTATGTTCAAAAAAACTATTTCATATGAGGATTACAATGGAGTAAAAAGAACTGAAGATTTTTATTTTCATTTTAGCAAAGCGGAAATCGTTGAAATGCAGCTGAGTACAGTAGGCGGTCTGGATGCCACTATTAAAAGAATTGTAGCAGCAAACAATGAACCGGAAATTATCAAGTATTTCAAAGACCTGGTTCTTAAAGCTTACGGTGAGAAGAGTGCTGATGGTCGAAGATTCATGAAGAGCCCGGAGATCTCCAGAGCTTTCGCAGAGACCGAAGCATATTCCGTTCTGTTTATGGAGCTTGCGACTGATGCAAAAGCAGCTGCAGAGTTTGTCAATGGACTGTTACCAGCCGACATCAGAGAGCAGGCCAAAATTGAGGCTGATAAAATTGTAGCTGAACAGTTTCCAGAGGCTTAATAAGTAGGAAGATTATGGAGGGATGAGAATGCTAGAAGTAACTGTTCCAGCTGTGGAAATGTGGGATGACGAGAAGGGGGAATTCGTATCCTCTACCGAGTTCAAAGAATGGCGTCTGCAACTGGAGCATTCTCTTATTTCTCTGTCAAAATGGGAAGCCAAGTGGCATAAACCTTTCTTTTCCAAGAAAGATAAAACCTTGGCGGAAATTATAGATTATATAAAATGTATGACCATTACCGAAAATGTTCCGCAGGAAGTGTATGAAAGAATAAGTCATGATTCGAAAATAATTGAAGACATATCAAACTACATAAATGATCCTATGACTGCCACAACTTTTCGAAAGGAACCAGCTCGAAAAGGCACTAATGAGATGATCACCAGTGAATTGATTTACTACTGGATGATTGCTCAGGGGATTCCGGCGGAATTTGAACGATGGCATATAAACCGATTATTAACACTTATACGGGTTTGCAATGCTAAAAACTCACCGGGTAAAAAGATGAGTAGTAGTGCTGTAACCAGGCGCAACGAAGCGTTGAATAAAGCTCGTAGAGCGAAGTACCATTCGAAAGGATGATTTAATGAAAAAAGGAATTGATATCAGTTATCACCAGGGGGCTATCGACTTTAGCAAAGTGAAAAAATGCGGAATCGACTTTGTAATCCTGAGATCAAGTTATCGTAAAACAACTGATACAAGATTTTTTGAGTATGTAAAGAAATGTAAGGCGGTAAACCTTCCTATTATAGGGGTATACCATTTCATTTATGCGCTCAGTGAAACACAGGCACTCGCCGAAGCTCAGTTTTGTGTTTCACAGGTTAAAAAAGCAGGACTTGGAAAGGACATATACATTTTTGCCGATTTTGAGGGTGATACAGTTCTCAAAGCCAAAAAAGCAGGAGTTACTTTAGGAAAAAGCGAATGCAATAAATTCACAGAGATCTTCTGTAATTATGTGAAATCTCAGGGATATAAACCGGGTGTTTATGCCAATGGTGATTATTATAAGAACTGGTATTCGAAAGATTTACTTTCTAAGTATCCGATTTGGCTGGCCGATTATGAGGGAGGTCCTGATTTTGCATGTATCATTCAGCAGTTTACGGATTCTGGGCGAATTGCCGGAATTAATGGAAACGTAGATATGAATCACTGGTATGGTGAATCTACTGGCAATGTGAAAGTACGATCCCGTCAGGCTGTAGTCGATCTTATCTGTTCTTGGGAAGGACTGAACGAAGCAGATGGTTCTTATAAGAAAATTGTAGATATCTACAATTCATATACAGGTACTTTCCCACGCGGCGTGAAGATGAAGTACGGGTGGGCCTGGTGCGCTTGTACATGGTCTGCCGCTGCTATCAAACTCGGTTATACCGACATTATGCCTATTGAAATAGGGTGCGAAGAACTTATCAATCGGGCCAAGAAAATGGGTTGTTGGGTAGAAGCGGATGATTATGTACCAAGCATCGGAGATGCAGTGTTGTATGATTGGGACGATAATGGAATTGGCGACTGCACCGGATACGTCGATCATATTGGAACCATTGTCGAAGTACATAAGAGCCTTGGCTATTCCGTCGCGATGGAAGGTAACTATAAAGATGCGGTTCGTAGACGTAAACTTGCTATCAATGGCCGGTATATCAGAGGATACGTCACACCGAAATATACGGACAATACCATTTCATACGTTCCTCCATCAAAGACCGATACAACAGTGAAATCTGAAAGGAGCGGTTATATGTTTAATCCAGAAGTTGTGAAGAATGGTTGTAAAGGCACTTCCGTTCTTTTAGTACAGGAAATTCTCAAATCTAGGGGATTCAAAGGATCTGATGGTAAAGATCTCAGCCTTGATCGAGAAGCAGGTTCGAACACCATCTATGCTATTAAGCAGTATCAGAAATCCAGAGGGCTTACTGTTGATGGTGTTTGTGGTACAAATACATGGAAAGATCTTATCGCAATCTAACGAGGTAATACATGATTGAATTCAGACAAAAGGGAGATTTCTCGAAACTTTCAAAGTTCCTTGAGAGAGTAAAAGAAGCGGCCAGAATTGGCGACCTGGATAAATACGGGCGAGCTGGTGTGGCCGCCCTTTCGTCTGCAACGCCGGTAGACACAGGTAAGACCGCCGCTTCATGGACTTATGAGATAAAACGTCAAAATGGATCTGTATCCATAGAATTCCATAATACAAATGTGAATAAAGGAGTTCCAATCGCTATTATTTTGCAGTACGGACATGTTACCGCAACCGGGGGCTGGGTAGAAGGAAGAGATTATATCAATCCTGCTATTCAGCCTATTTTTGATCAGATTGCCAATGATGCATGGAAGGAGGTTACCGGAAAATGAGTGAGACAATAGACAGTAAAGTCGTAGAATTGCGGTTCGACAATAAAGATTTCGAAGCAAATACTCGGATCACCATGTCAACTCTTGATAAACTTAAAGAAAAATTGCATTTTCCAGGAGCTTCCAAGGGTCTTGAGGAAATTGGGGATACTGCTAAAAGAGTTGATTTCTCAGGTATGAGCAGTGGTGTAGAAACTGTTCAGGCTAAATTGTCAGCCATGCAAGTCGTCGGTATTACCGCATTGCAGAATATTACAAATGCGGCCATGACAGCCGGTAAACAGCTTACAGATGCTATTACCATTGATCCAGTAAAAGACGGATTTGCGGAGTATGAGACTCAGATGAATGCGGTTCAGACTATTCTTGCAAATACACAGAAAGAGGGCACTAATGTTGAGACTGTCAATAAAGCCCTTGATGAATTGAACACATATGCTGATAAGACTATTTATAACTTCACGGAAATGACTCGTAACATTGGTACGTTTACAGCGGCCGGTGTTAAACTTGATGCCTCTGTATCAGCGATTAAAGGTATCGCCAATCTTGCGGCTGTCTCTGGTTCAACTTCTCAGCAGGCATCCACTGCAATGTATCAGTTATCCCAGGCGCTTGCCGCTGGCAAAGTTCAGCTCATGGACTGGAACTCAGTAGTTAACGCCGGTATGGGTGGTCAGGTATTTCAGGATGCCCTTATTCGAACTTCTGAGCATCTGCAGACCGGAGCTAAAGCTGCCATCGAAGCGCAGGGATCATTCAGAGAATCATTACAGGATGAATGGCTTACCACTGATGTTCTTACCCAGACACTCGATCAGTTTGCTACAGCAGCTGATACGCAGGAAGAATATAACGCAGCTATCCAGAAATTTGTTGATCAGGGATATACCCAGGAACAGGCTAAAGAAATGGCCGATATGGCCAAAACCGCCGGTGACGCAGCTACGAAAGTTAAGACATTCACTCAGCTTATCGATACATTAAAAGAAGCACTTGGATCAGGATGGACAAAAACGTGGCAGCTCATAGTTGGAGATTTTGAAGAAGCCAAGGAAGTTTGGACCAAAGTCAGCGATGTTCTTGGCGGTTTTATCAATAAAGCGTCAGATGCACGTAACGCTATCGTGGAAGCTGCAATGGGTAATCCATACAGTGATCTTGCTAAAAATATTCAGAAAGTAACAGATGCCACAAGTGATTACAAAGACATTGTTGACTCTGTTATCCGAGGTAACTATGGTAATGGACAGCCACGATTTGATAAGCTTGCGTCTGAGGGATATGATTGGGCAAGAGTACAGAATTTAGTTAATGAGCGACTTGGATGTTCTTTTCGGTATACTGAAGAACTTACCACTTCTCAGGAGGATCTTAATAAAGAGCAGGAGAAGACCATTGAGTCAATTCTCAAAATGTCAGATGCTGAGCTGAAAAAGAATGGTCTTACTAAAGAGGATGTGAAAGCCCTCAAAGAATTACAAAAGCAGTCTGAGAAAACGGGAATACCAATCACTGATCTTATTAATAATATTGATCAGCTGAGTGGAAAAGAGTTACTTCATGGATCAGTGGCCAATATGGGCAACGCATTAATCAACCTTTTTACCGAGATACATAACGCATGGCAGGAAGTGTTTGATCCGGTTTCTGCAATGACATTGTATAACATCATTGCAAACATGCATCGAATCACTTCAAAGTTTTTGAAATTCACAGAAGATAACGGGGACGAGCTTACGAGGACGTTGGCTGGTCTTTTTGCTTTATTGGATATCATTCGCCAATGCCTTGGAGGGTCTTTGAAATTTTCAATCAAAGCCATCAATGCAGTTCTTAGTGTATTTGGTATGAATACCCTGGATCTCACAGCAGATCTTGGCGACTTACTGGTGAAATTTGATAAATGGCTGAAGAAAACAGATCCATTTATGCAAGGGTTTACAAAGGTCGGAGAAGGAATTAAATTCATCATCGAACAGTTTCAGAAACTCAAGGAATATCTTGATACGATTCCAGAATTTCAGGCATTCACTGCGGAACTGGATAGTTTTAAGGAATCCTTGAAAGGATTATCGTTTGAAGATGTATTGAAGCGTTTTGAAAAATTTGTAGCATATCTTGAAAACAAACTTCCGAAAGGAATGAAAAACGTCGGTAAAAATGTTATTTCCGGATTCAAAAACGGATTGTCTTCAGGTAAAACAGAGATTCCGAAAATACTATCCAATATTGGTATCCGACTTCTCAAAGCGATTAAGAAAGTGCTTGGTATTCACTCTCCTTCGAAAGAGATGGAGAAAGTTGGTGAGTACACTCTTTCCGGTCTTTGGAACGGTCTTACATCTGGAAAAGATAAGATTGTTGATTTCTTTAAGAATCTTGGATCTGACATGCTTGATAAGTTGCAAGGGGTTAACTGGAGCAGTGTCATAGCCAGTGGTATTGGTGTAGGCGTTGTTTTGGGTCTTAAACGGTTATCTGATATCGTGGATAAAGCTCTTAGTCCAGCTGAAGGAGTTGGAAAGGTTCTTTCTGGAGCCGGAGAAGTTCTTGAGGAATCAACAAAGAAGGTTCCGAAAATTTTGAATAATGTTGCCAAAGTCGTGAAGAGTTTTTCAAAAGTTCTCAAAGCTAAAGCGTTCAAAACCCGTGCTGAGGGTGTTAAGGATTTGGCAATTGCAATTGCTATTCTTGCTGGATCATTGTTCATTTTATCAACAATCAATACTGATGCACTCCACAATGCCGAAGAAGCCATGCTTATCTTAGTTGGCGTATTGGCCGTGATGACTTATGTTATGGATAAGCTGTCATCTGCTTCTGCGTCTATCGGAAAAGGCGGAGTTAAAATTGATGGTTTGAAATCTGGATTAGCAGGTTTAGGTATTGCTATATTACTCATGGCTGAGTCAGTTAAGATTCTTGGTAAATTGGACAAAGATGAAATACATCAGGGAATGTTTAATGCTGGACTCTTGCTCACAGGCATTATGGCAATCATTGGTTTGTACGGTGCTCTTGTGGAAGGCGAAGCGGCTAAGAACATAGATAAAATGGGTAAAACTGTCAGCAAGATTGGTAAAACAATGCTGTTGATCGTAGGAGTTATCAAATTATTTAGCATGTTATCACCTGATGAAGTTGATAAAGGACTTGAATTTGCTGGTGTGTTTACCGGATTCGTTATCGTTCTGGCTGCCATATCGTATCTCGCTGGCGATAATATCGATTCACTTGGTAAAACAATCAAATCTATAGTCGTATCTATGGGGCTTATGATTGGGGTTGTAAAACTTGCAGGTCAGTTGAGTCCAGACGATATGATAAATGGTATCAAGTTTGCAGGAGCTTTTTTGGCATTTATTGTCGGTCTGGAACTTATAGGTAAGTTTTTAGGTGGGAAATCAATCGATGGATTGGGTAAAATGTTGTTATCCGTATCACTCTCAATGCTAATCATGATTGGGGTTGTAAAACTTGCAGGTCAGTTGAGTCCAGACGATATGATAAATGGTATCAAGTTTGCAGGAGCTTTTTTGGTATTTTTATCAGCTCTTATTAAAATTACATCCAAAGGTGGCGAAACTGTAAAACTGGCTGGAACACTACTTGCGGTATCAGTCGCGATTGGACTTCTTGCCGGAATATCAGTTCTGCTTGGCCTTGTTGATACGGAGCAACTTGCAAAAGGTGTTATTGCAGTCGCAGTCCTTGGCATAATCATGACGAGAATGATCAAAGCCACGCAAGGTGCGAATGACGTAAAAGGAAATGTTATCGCTATGGCAGTTGCTATAGGAGTTATGGCTGCCGCAGTAGCCGCATTATCCTTGATCGATTCGATTAAGCTTGCCATCGCAACAGCATGTTTAGGAGCGCTTATGGGAATGTTTGCACTCATGGAGTTAGCTGGAAGTAAGGCGTCAGGTTCTATCATCAGTCTGATTGCTATTACAGCAGTTATAGTGGTACTTGCTGGTGTTTTATATCTTCTTCGTGATTTACCAGTAAAGAATTCACTTGCTGTAGCGGCGTCACTGTCGATATTATTGCTTGCTATGTCTGTAACACTTGGACTACTGAGTATTGTTGGTGCTGCGGCATTACCTGGTTTGGTCTCTTTAGCTGTGGTTACGGCGGTCGTAGCTGCTTTAGCATTTATTTTATACCAGTTAAAAGACCTAGATCCTGATCAGGCTCTGGGTATGGTAAAGGCTTTATCTATTTTCTTATTAGCATTATCTGGATGCTGTGTCGTTTTGGCTGTTGTTGGTACGGTTGCTGTACCAGCTTTAATCGGTGTGGCGGTCCTTTCGGCACTGATATTGGCTCTTATTGGTTTAACTGCTTTAGCTGCTCATATCAGTAAGACTTTGCCAGATCTTGGTAAGAATCTTGGTGACTTTATGAAAAATGCCAAGCCGTTTATAGAAGGAGCAAAAAATATCGATGAGTCTGTCGGAAAAGGAGTTAGTTCATTATGTGGAGCGATTCTGAAACTGACGGGAACTGAGATAATCAGTGCGGTAACTGCATTTCTTTCGGGAGACGCCTCGTTCTCAAAATTTGGTTCACAGTTACAGGCCTTTGGTAAAGCCATAGTTGCTTATGCAAATACCGTAAAAGGAATTAATGCTGAGGATATTCTTGCGTCTGCAAAAGCGGCCAAAGCCTTAGTTGCACTTAACGATGCGCTTCCGAAGAGTGGCGGTTTATTCGGAATGATAACCGGTAACAAAGATCTTTCAAAACTTGCCGGACAGCTGAAATCCTTTGGAACAGGATTGAATGACTACTCAAAAACTTTAACAGACGTGAATCCGGAAAAGGTATCCGGTGCTTCAGAAGCAGTTAAGAGTCTTGTTGAAGCAGTTAATGCCACGGATTCTGTAAGAGCAAATGGCGTTGGAACGTTTGTACAGGCTATTGATACACTTGCGGAAACAAACGTCAAGGGATTCATGAATGCATTCAAGGATTCCTCCTCCGATGTACGAAACGTCGGAAGCACACTTACGTCGTCATTGGCCAAGGGAATGAAGTCCAAAACATCAGCGGTTACATCGTCAGCAGCGAAAGTCGTTGACTCCATGGAGACAGCAATGTCTTCAAAAGAAAAAGAATTCCAGAGAATTGGCGTTGCGCTTATCTCAGCATTTGCTCTTGGTATTCAGGCACAGACTACACAGGCTGTGAATGCTGCCACGTATCTCGGCACAGCGTCTGCTTATGGGGTTAGTCAGGCATATACAAATTTCTATATGAACGGTATTAACCTTGGGTCAGGTCTTGTGATCGGTATGAATGCTATGCAGAATTCTGTGTATAACGCGGGTTATGCACTTGGACAGGCTGCTGTAAGAGGTGAGAAAGCAGGTCAGAAATCCCATTCACCGTCAAAACTTACGATTCAGGCTGGTAAATGGCTTGGTGAAGGTTTGATCATTGGTATGAATGCTATGGAATCAAAGACCTATGATGCTGGACAGAACATGGGTGAAACCGCGTTTGCATCAATCCGTAAAGCATTATCCGGTATGAATGACTTGGTTGATTCCAATATGGACACTTCACCGACTATCAGACCGGTGCTGGACCTCACGAATGTAAAGGCGGGAGCCGGACAAATGAATGATCTGTTTTCAGATCCATCATTCACTCCTTTAGCAACTTTAAGAGCTATTGGTAATTTATCAAACCGAAACCGTCAAAATGGAAATTCTGAGGAAGTAGTACGGGCGATTGGTAAACTTGAAAAAAGTCTTAAAAGTGTTGGTAACACTTATAACAGCATCAACGGAATCACATATGACAATGACAGTGAAATTTCTGAAGCTGTAGAAACACTTGTTAGAGCAGCAACCGTAGGAAGGAGGCGATGATTTTGTCAGATGACTTTACCGATAACTATGCGAATGCGACCACGAATTTTAATTCCAGTGTCAGCATTAATAAAATTGGTCTTCAGCAGGGGACGGATAGGACTGTTTACATTGAATGGCAGTGGGGGCAGGAAAATAGTACAAAAGAGTATAAAGTAATTTGGTATTACCGTACTTCAAACGGTACGACTTTCATCGGCGATGAATCCACAACAACTCATCCGAAAGCTACATACACCGCTCCTTCAAATGCGGCTGCGGTCAGTGTCAAAGTTCAGCCTATTGCCAATACTCGAAAAGTTAACGGGAACGATTGCCTATGGTGGACAGCACAATGGTCAAAACTTAAAAATTACAGTTTTTCTGCGAATCCGCCAACGAAACCTTCTGCGCCTACGGTTACTGTAAGCAAACAGAAACTTACAGCTAGACTGGATAACCTGGATGTTCATGGAACATATATCGAATTTTATGTTGTAAAAAACGATAAGTCCAGGTATAAATCCGGAAAAGCCAAAATTATCAGTAACTCTGCGTCATGGTCATGCACATTGGCTGTTGGCGCAGATTACAAAGTGAAATGCCGTGCTTGGAGAGGTAAACTACACAGTGACTGGTCTGATTATTCATCCAGTGCTTCTTCGAGTCCGGCTACCCCAAAAGCAATCAGAACTCTGAAAGCTTTATCAGATACGGGAGTAACTTTAAGCTGGTATAGCGTGCATAATTGTACAAAGTATGAGGTGCAGTATACTACAAACAGAACCTACTTTGCGAGCAATCCAGATCAGGTTCATACCAGAACTGTTGAGGGGGTTACACACACCGAAATCACCGGTATCGAAACAGGATATCAGTATTTCTTCAGAGTTCGAGCTTACAACAGTAATGATCAGGTATCTGGATGGACTGCTGTTAAATCTCTGAAACTCGGTAAATTACCGGCAGCTCCAACCACATGGTCATCTACCACAACGGCAACAGTGGGAGAGAGTGTCAGATTATACTGGGTTCATAATTCAGAAGACAATTCGAGTCAGACCTATGCTCAGCTTGAAACAGTGATTGATGGTGTGAAAAAGACTGAAACCATCAAGAATACAAAAACTGGAGATCACATCGACGACACCAGTTATAAAACCTTGAGCACGTCTGCTTATTCAGAGGGAACCAAAATATTATGGCGTGTTCGAACAGCCGGTGTTACCGGAAAATATGGGGACTGGTCAGTTCAGCGAACGATCAATGTGTACGCAGTACCAACGCTACAGCTCAATATGGTCGATTCAGCGGGGTCTGATATAGAGACTCTGGAATCGTTTCCCTTCTATATAAAAGGGGAAGCAAGTCCAGTAACTCAAAATGTACTTGGATATCATCTTTCAATCGTTTCGACACAGACATACAGCACCAGTGATCGTACCGGAAATAACACTATTATAAGCCGGGGGGAAGAAGTATATTCGGAGTTCTTCGATACAGATCAGGATTTAATGGTTGAATTGTCAGCTGGAAACATTGATCTGGAAAACAATATCACGTATAGGGTTTCATGTACTGTTTCGTTGGATTCCGGACTTACAGCAAGCGATGAGCTGGAATTTGATGTAGCTTGGACTGATCGGAACTATGGTATTAACGCCGATATTGGATATGACGCAGATACTTACTCCTGTTATATCAGACCATACTGCATAGATGAAGATGGAAATCCAATCCATAATGTTACTTTGGCTGTATATCGAAGAGACTATACTGGCGAACTCATTGAAATAGCCAGCGGTCTTGAGAATACAGAAAACATCTATATCACCGATCCACACCCGTCGTTGGATTATGCTCGGTACAGAATTGTCGTTACAACTGATGATACTGGTGCGGTAAGTTATTACGATCCTCCGGGATACCCGATCAAAGAAGTGGCTGCAATCATACAGTGGGATGAGACATGGTCTGATTTAATAACTTCGGATGTGGATGAAGCTGATATTCCAGAAGAGCCATCATGGTCCGGATCGTTAGTTCGGTTACCGTATAATCTTGATGTGTCTGATAAAAACGGTGTTGATGTGTCGGTTGTGGAATATATTGGCCGGAAGCGTCCGGTATCCTACTACGGTACGCAGCTTGGCGAAACCTCGTCTTGGAAAGTCGAAATTCCAAGGAATGATACCGAAACTTTATACGCTTTACGAAGACTGGCGATCTATACAGGGGATGTTTATGTGAGAGAACCGTCTGGAAGCGGTTATTGGGCATCTATTTCGGTATCGATCAGTCAGACACATTGTGAAGTATCGATTCCGGTGTCGCTTGATATCACAAGAGTGGAGGGAGGTATTTAACATGCCAGATTGGACTCAATCCATGGAACAGACTTTCGAGTATTACATAGTGGACCCTGGGTCTTGGTGTGATAAAGCCCAACTCACAGATGTAATACAGAGTAATATCGAATGGGATTCAGACGCAGATACACTCGGATCGGCAACGTTTGATATGAACAGTTTGCTCGGTGAATGCTACATACGAGTGTATCTCATAACAATTCAAAATGTAATAAAAGAGAAGTTTCCAATGGGCACTTTCCTGGTACAAACACCGAAATCAAATTTCGATGGGAGATATCAGAAAGTGTCCATCGACGCTTATACTCCATTATTGGAGTTAAAAGAAAATCCTCCGCCTATTGGGTATTCAATTTTAAAGGGCGGAAATGTTATGAGCAATGCATACAAAATCCTTCGTGATAATATGCGTGCTCCGGTAGTTGAAACAACTGCCACCGATAAACTCTACAATGATTTTGTGGCAAACACGAGTGATTCCTGGCTAACGTTCACGAAAGATCTTGTTGCAAATGCCAAATACAATTTAGGACTTGATGAAATGGGCCGTGTTCTTTTCCTTCCGGATCAGGACGCGGCTTCTTTACAGCCTGTTTGGACATATACGGACGATAACAGTTCAATTCTATATCCTGATACCAGCTTAGAACACGATATTTATGGGATACCGAACGTCGTAGAAGTCCTTTATTCCGGAAGCCACGATAATTATTACGCAAGGGTTGTTAATAATGATCCGAATAGTCCCACATCAACGGTTAACAGAGGTCGTGAAATCATTCACCGTGTTACTGATTTACAGCTCGCTGGAGAACCTACTGACCGTCAGATCAAAGATTATGCGACCACTTTATTGTCTCAGCTTTCATCAGTCGAGTATACATTGACGTATTCGCATGGATATTGTCCGGTACGTCTGTACGATTGTGTCCGACTGAATTATGAAAGAGCTGGATTGATTGACATTAAAGCGAAAGTAACAAAGCAGTCCATAGAGTGTACACCAGGCTGCAAAGTAACAGAAACAGCTGTGTTTACTACGAATCTATGGAGGTGATGTCTGATGGCGTTATCAAAAGATTTGATTTCGCAGTTTGTAAAAGCTACGAATGATAATAAAGATCAGGCTGAAGAGACAACCCTCTACGGGACTATTGTCGAGAACGGCGGAGTAAGGTACGTCCGATTAGATGGGTCCGAGCTACTTACTCCGTATACTTCAATAGTTGCAGTTAATGTTGGTGAAAGAGTCCGGGTATCCATTGGTAAACATACCGCCGTTGTTACAGGAAATATATCTAGTCCAGCGGCTCGAAGCGGTGATGTTGATGATTTGAACACCAAAGTCACCGAGTTTGAAAGTGTGGTGGCTGATAAGGCTACTATTAAAGATTTGGAGGCACAAAAAGGCCGAATCGATAATCTGGTAGCTGATAATGTAACAATCAAAAAGCAGCTTACTGCAGATTCAGCAGATATCAAAGATCTGAAAGCAGATAATGTTGAGATAAAAGGAACTCTACAAGCCAATTCAGCTGAGATAGATAACCTTAAATCTACGAAAATTGATGCTGAAGTTGTTGAAGCGAATTATGCTACAATAAAGAATCTCAGTGCCGCTACAGCAGATATTAAAGATTTAAAGGCTAAGAATGCGGAAGTCACTGGCAGGTTGGAAGCCAATGAGGTAGATATTAAAATCCTTAAATCAGACACTGCTGAAATTTCACAGTTGGTCGCTGGTAAAGTTGATGTCATCGATTTCAATGCCGAGAAAGGCCGGATCGATTCTCTTGAAGTCAAGCAGACCCAAACGGATGAGCTGGTCGCAAAGAAAGCGGATATCGACCTTGCAAATGTAAACAATGCATGGATTCAAAATGGAATTATTAAAGATGGTTCCATAGGATCAGCGACCATCCATGATGGTGCAATCACCAATGTGAAAATTGCTGATGCCAGTATCGAGGCCGCGAAGATAAAGTCTATCAATGCGGATACTATTACCGCCGGTACGATTAAAACAGATCGGCTTATCATCACGGGTCCTGATGGAGAAGACTCTATTGTAAAAGCTATTAATCTCGCAAATGGTGTATCAGAAGCCGATGTTAACAGTCAAAAGATTCAGGCGGCATCCATAGATGTCATAGATCTTTCGGCATTCAAAGCAAAAATTGCCGGCTTTGATATGAATGGTAATGCTATTTATAGCGGAAAAGAATCTATAAAAGACCCTACGAGTGGTATTTACATATCGACAACAGGTATCGGAATGGGCGATGGAGCTCTTACCGGAAAGAACGAATCTCCTCTGCAAGCATATGCAGATGGAAGCTTCAAACTTATCGGTAAGAACTCCTTTTTTGATTTTAACACAGTTACTGGAGAACTGAATATCGAAGCAAGCAGTTTTAAAGTAGCCTCTAAGTCAGTTGCTACGAAAGACGATATTAATGAGGTACGAGATGAAATCACTACATTTTTAAGTATCGAGTCATCTAAAGGAACGGCATTTAAAAATAACAGTGTATCGACTATACTGTCAGTCGTTATATATCACGGAAAAGATAGAGTAGAAGATCCAGACCGTATGAGAGAAGTGTTTGGCTCTTCAGCATATCTTCAGTGGTATTGGCAGCGACTTGATGATGAAACATACGGAGTGATATCATCGACTGATTCGAGATTCAGGAATGAAGGCTTTCAGTTTGTGTTGTCGCCAGATGATGTCGATGTGAAAACTGATTTCAGATGTGAATTGATTACATAGGAGGAGATATGGATAAAACACAGCAACTCATGGTATTCGCCATTGATGATAAGCTCAGATTCCCAAATCCAAGAGACACCGATGCCGAGGATGAAGACGGTATCTAATTAAAACAACACTGAATAGATATATTTTAATGGACTCAATTCTTATCGCAAGGGTTGGGTCTATTTTTTATGCGTAAATTTCAAAAGGAGGTTTACTTTGCTGTCAAAAAAAAAAAAAATGCGTGGTGGATAAGTTATGTTAGTCAACATTTTTGATGGAGTTTGGAACAATGGGTATTTAATGCCGGGCGGTAGGAATTTAATAGTCGGCTCGTCTAATGGCGACATCCGCCAATGGAAAGAATATGGCTGGTTAGGAAAGCTTTATCAATACTCCGAAGAAACACACGCATATAAAATTACCGCTGTGCATGGCTGGCATTGCTGCTATTATACTGATTTGATTGACTATATTGGTAAAAAAGTAACCGCGTCCATGCAAGCGAAATTGATATCTGCCGAGACCACCTCCACTAATACCAATAGTTCGTTTATGTTATCCAATAACTTTATCGTTGGGGGATATCATGACATTGAAGCAACAATCTATAAACCGCAGCAAGATACCTGGTTGACGATATCAAAAACTTTCGTACTTAATGAAACTGGGCAGTTCGGTATTGGCGTACAGTGTCAACCGGAAAATGCGGGTGGCCAAACTGCATGGTTAATAAAAGATCTGAAACTCGAACTCGGCACCGTCGCTACTGACTGGACTCCGGCTCCGGAAGATACATTCTCCGAAGGAACCCTTCATCCTAACTCCATATTCACGAACTATATTCCGGTTAAGAAAAATACACAATATGTATATGGTTTATCCACTGAAAACCAACTTCCGGCTCATAAAATACGATATTTCAATTCTGACGGAACATATCTGAAAGAGATTGACTTGAGTAATGCTTCTCAAAATGGTTTAAAAACAGTAACCTTTGATGACGATTATTCAATTCAGCTCATGTTTCCCGATGGATTAACCGATGAAAACAAAAAGACTTTCAAATTCAAGGAGGAAAACAACATGGCAGTTAAAGCAGGTAATCAGATTACCCTTGTCGATATTACAGATGCGTATTCAGTTATGCTTACGAGTGAAGCGTATACTTTCGTTGGCGGTACAGGAGGCGTAGGCGCAAATCAGTCTTGTACCACCGAGGCAGTTGCTTTTTGTGGTAATAATCAGTGTTCTGTGGTGACTGTGGATGCGAAATCAATTGTATGCCCGACCGGTATCAGTGCGGCTGTATCCAACAGTGGTACTTCAAAGGTAACGATCAAATTTACAACCACTGCGACTGTAAATGCGGCTTGTGAAGCAACTATTCCAGTATCTGTCGACGGTATCACAATTAATAAGAAATTCTCTTTCGCAGTTGCCCGTACAGGTAATACCGGAGCCACCGGAAAAGGTATTAAAGGAACACCGGTTACTGAATATGTTGCGTCAACTGGTAATACGACCCCGCCAACATCAGGCTGGTCTACGTCAATTCCGTCAGTAGCTCAGGGACAGTATCTGTGGACAAGAGTAACAACCACCTATACGGATAACACAACTTCTGTAAGTTATAGTGTTGCAAAACAGGGATCTACAGGTGCTACCGGAACGACCGGATCTCAGTGGTATGCAGGTACAGGTATCACAGGCACTTCTACCACAGCCACAGCTTTTGCTGATTCAGGTGTCGCAAATGCCAGAGTTAACGATATGTACCTCAACACATCCACTGGAAATACGTATAAATGTACAGTTGCAGGTAATGCTACAAATGCCAAATGGATTTATGCTGGTAATATCAAAGGTGTCCAGGGTGATAAAGGTAATACAGGCGCTACCGGTAATGGAATCTCCAAAGCTGATATTACATATGCATCATCCAGTTCAAACACATCAGCGCCTACATCTGGATGGCAGAGCACTCCGCCTTCCGTAAGCCCTGGCCAGTATCTGTGGACCAAAACAGTCTTTACATATACGAATGGCGGAACCGCTACTCAGTATAGTGTTGCTAAGCAGGGTAACACAGGTGCCGCAGGAGCCGATGCTATTACAGTATCAATCACTTCTTCCAACGGCACTGTATTTAAGAACAATTCCGGATCAACAGTCCTGACTGCTCATGTATATAAAGGAGCGGTTGAACAGACCGTGGCTGATAACGGTACTGTTTCCGGACTCGGTACTATCAAATGGTATAAAGTTGGTAGCGATACAGCAGTTGCCACTGCCAAGACGCTTACTGTATCAGCAAACGATGTAGATAATACTCAGGCGTACACTTGTCAGCTTGAGGGATAAGGAGGTGCCAGGCGATGGCAGTAAAAGCCAAAGCTGAGATAACTCTCTATAAAATTATATCTGTCGACAAAGTGGTGCGATATTATCTGCTCCAGTCCTCTACATTAGCGGCTCCATCCAAACCAGCGGATGGGGCTGTTATTGGTAGTAACTGGAGTAAAACTGAACCGTCCTATACCTCTGGTTCAACCAGTACGTTATATTTTGTTGATCAAACAGTTCTGAGTAACGGGACGCTGAAATATTCCGAAGTATCCAAGTCAAGCAGCTATGAAGCAGCGAAAGAGGCCTGGAATAAAGCGAATAATGCTCAGAAAACAGCTGATAGTGCAAATAGCAAAATCGATGGATTGCAGGTTGGTGGTAGGAATTTAGCCAGGAAAACATCTTCTGATTGGTCGAGTTGGATTATTCCAGTAGCCAATAAAGCCAATATATGTGCTTCATTAACTAGCATTTATCCAGGTGATAAAAAAGTTGGAGATATTTTCACAATAACATTTGATATAGAAGTTAAAAAATTTACAGCAGGTTCTGGTGGTACTTTCAACATATTTTTCCAAGGAGCTGTTGATGGCGCATGGAAAGTAAGCAATCCCTTCGTCAATATATCGCCCGTTTTCGACTTTAAAACTAAAGCGCTTGCTGGAGATTTTACAGAACGCGTTTCAGCCACATGTAAAATAATCAACGACAATCAAGCATCCGCAAAGAAGTTTGATTTTGATGTTAGATGTGATTATTCTGATGGAACTGGCAAATACAGAATAAAAAATCTAAAAGTGGAAAAAGGAAATAAAGCTACCGACTGGACACCGGCTCCGGAAGATGCTATGGCCGACACTTATCAGGAATACTATCTCTCTACATCCCAGACAGCCTTATCCGGTGGTTCCTGGTCAACTACAGCTCCTACTTGGGCGAATGGTAAGTATATGTGGAGCCGTACAGTGAAAGTGGATGGTGCTGGCAACAAGACCTATACCCCAAGTCAAAATGGAGTTTGTATCGCTGGAGCCAAGGGGGACACCGGAGCTTCTGGTAAAGGTATTAAATCTACGGCGATCACATATCAGCTTAGCGCGTCTCAGACGAAAGCCCCAACCGGTACTTGGTTGAGTTCTCCGCCAAAAACTGACATAGCTACTCCTTATTTATGGACGAGAACTGTGATTACCTATACAGATAACACGACTTCTACGTCCTATGGCATAAGTAGTACGCTCGATAGTCTGATGGTAGGCGGTAGGAATCTGTTTAAACATTCTTCACTCGTGGGGGAGCAACTTGTTTGTGATGATATTAGCGGTTGTAATTCTGTTGGTACAATGAAATATGAGGATTCTGGATACCACCTAGTGACTCCGAATGCCGGTAATTCCAACAATGGTATTCTGTTTAAATTTAACGATATTTCCACTTTAGGATTGAAAAAAGGCGATACAATCACATTTAGTATCGATGTGAAAGGAACGTCTGACGAACATAATCCTTTCTTAAAAATATGGTTGCCGAAAGACGATCCAGATGCTTGGTGGGTCGGCGATCAATCGGACAACAGTGAATTTGTTCCAACTAACGAATTTAAAAGGGCTTCTGTTACCTTCACAATACCAAACACTTATGAACTTTCTTATATTTTCTTTGGTGTACATGGAAACATACAGTCAGACTTATACATTCGAAATGCCAAGCTCGAAAAAGGCACTGTCGCCACCGACTGGACACCGGCTCCGGAAGACCTTGAAACAAGAGTATCCAATGCTGAAACGGCCATCTCAAATAACGCAAAAGAAATCAAGCTTAAAGCTTCTCAGGATAAAGTAACTACTATATCAGACAACTTGAAAGTTCTCACAAAAACTTCTACCGAATTTAAACAGACGGTAGAGGGCTGGCAGTTGAATTGGGATAAGTTGATAAGCACTGATAACGCCGAGGTAGCAAGTCATCAGGATTATATTACTTTTGATAAAGGTGATATTATTCTTGGAGAGTCATCGAATGATCTGAAATTGAAGATTACTAATGATTCAATTCAGTTTAAAGGCACCAGTAATACGGAAGTGACGCCAGATTCTGATGCTACAGCATGGATTACCGGTAAAACATTCCACATTTCAGATGGCGAGATTCAAAATAGTTTGAAGTTTGGAAAATTATATTTAAAACCCAATAACGAAAATAACAGCGTAGATCTTTATTATAGCGATTCTGAATCCGATGTTATTTCAGGAAGTTATGTGCGACTTGGACAAACGATCTCAATGGGAAATGATATGGGAAGTGGTTTTTTAAAACTCAATACCGGATGTATACAAATGTATCCAACAACATTAGCGGACACGATTGGCAATGGCAATACAGGAAAATTTGAATTACATGCTGGAGGTAGTTATCCGTATATAATTTTTGGAGACTACAATACAAATGATGAAGCGAAAAAAGAAAAAGGCCGATATTCGGTTCGTATTGGCGGTAGTAATGCTGTATCTGGAAATTGTTCGGTAGCTATTGGATATTCGTCTGATGTCTCAGGAAAAAATTCTACAGCTATTGGACATTATTTAAAAAACATTTCCGATAACCAGCTGTTGATTGGTAAATACAACATCTCAAGTGACTATCCTTTTATCATAGGTAACGGATCATCTGACACGGAACGTTCGAACGCTCTTACGGTTGATTGGGACGGAAATATCACAGGAAAAAGTCTTACATCCGCAAATGACCTTAAACTTGGGTTCGGGAGCTCGAATATTTTCAAGCCATATTTCACAAAAGGAGATTCAATCACTCTGACAATCTATGCGGTGGGATATGTTACTACCAGAGGTAAAGAGGTGGCGATGTATGTACCGTTATCCAGACCAATTATAGCAGGAGGGTCTGTCAGTGTCGCAAGTGTCAATGGGTTAACTATCCGTCAAAATGGAAAGTATCTTTATAGTAGTTCGGCAAGTAATTCTGTAAATCCGTCTTCGTTTAGAGCTGCTATAGTCGGAAGCGGATGCGGAGTTAATATCGTAGCTACATTTGGAAACACAGTCAATGCTACGGTTAATGACGTGTGTTCCATTACTGCAAGTATAAAAATCACATTCTCATAGGAGGACGTTTATGGCATTAAAAAAGAAAATAACACAGGACGATGGCGTTGTTACGGAATACCATCGAATTTTATACGTATTCAACGTTGTGAATAGCCATAGTTCCATATCGGTGGCGTCTCTTGTGTCTGATGTAATCAGGGGCAGAGAAAAGAGTGGTGACATCAGTGAACCGTACCAGAAAGTCGTTACATATGAAACTACTGATAAATGGGATATGACGGTAGAAGCAGCGTATGAATATCTCAAGACTCTCCCCGAATTCAAGGGAGCAGAAGACATTTAAGGAGGATTTCAACAATGGATTTTACAACATTAACTGAACATTTCGTACTGGTAGTCATGGTCGCTTGTCTGGTGGTAGGATATATCATCAAACACGCGACTTTTTTAAATAAGATTCCGAACACTGATATTCCGTGTATTCTGGCAGTAATCGGCGCCGTACTGAACGGGTTCGTAAGTGGATTCTCTATTGAATCAATCGTCTACGGAGCTGTTATGGGACTGGCTTCCACTGGACTGCATCAGGCATTTACACAGTTTATTGAAGGAAAGAATAATTCCGAGGAGGATAATGTAGATGGGGTTCACAATCACGAGTGATCAGATTATTTGGTTTTGCACGATTGTAGGCGGTATTTGGGGTATCTGGAAGATTATTAAAGAACTCCGAAAGCCGAATGAAGATCTTAGGCTTACTGTCAAGAAACATTCAGAGCTTCTTGATAATGACAATCGACGTTTAAAAAATTCTGAGGAAACCAACCGGAAGATTCTCCAGTGTTTGCTGGTCATCATCAATCATGAAATTACCGGAAACGGCATCGATACGATGAAAGAAACCAGGGATGAGCTACAGGAATATTTGATCAATAGGTAAGAGGCGTTAGTAGGAGTAACATTTAGGCTGTGTTAAGTCATTCGTATGTTACTCCTACATTTGCCATTAGAAACCCTTGATTTTACTGGATTCATCACACCCGCAGTCATTACAACCGCAATTTGTAGCCGCTAAGTCACTCATCGATAAGTCCTCCAGAATTTTGTTTACACTTCATCATATGGGTAGGAGATGTCCCTGGTTACAAAAAAGTTGACAGTATTTATTCGTTACGATATAATAAACACAATGTAACACTTTTGTAATTTTTGAAACAGAACTGATATTTTGTTATCGGGCATAAAGAAATGGGGAAAATTATGAAAAATCTCAGAGCAAGACAGTGGATGAAGGGACTGATGCTGGTATGTTTACTTCTGGCCGGCTGCGCTTTTTTTTCACATTCTGCAACTGAAGTACAGGCAGCAACTGCCGGTTTTAAGACAGTTGGAGGAAAGACATACTACATAAAAAGCGACGGCAGCAAACAAAAAGGCTGGCTGACACTTGGAAAATATAAATACTATTTTAATAAAACTACAGGTGTTCAGGTTAAGGGCTGGCTAAACGTAAATGGCCAAAAGACTTATTATTTTACCAGTCAGAAGGGAGCTATGGTAACTGGCTGGCTGACAGATTCCAGGAAGCGGAAACGATATTTTGATCCAAAAACAGGTAAACTGACCAGAGGCTGGATGAAAAACAGTAAAGGTGAGAAATACTATTTTACAAGTGGCGAAGGTATCATGGCTACTGGCTGGTTAAAAAACAGCAAAGGCCAGAAACGGTATTTTCACAGCACTTCCGGTGTAATGGCTACCGGCTGGCTGAAAAATACATCCAAAAATATCAGCTATTATTTTGATCCTGAAACCGGATATATGACTACCGGATGGAGGCGCATCAGCGGAAAGAAATACTATTTTTCTACCAGTAACGGTTCTATGGCTACCGGACTTAAAACTATTGATGGAAAGAAATATTATTTTAAAACAGATGGTTCTATGGCTGTCAGTACAACAGTAACCGTCAGTGGAGTTACTTATACAATTTCTTCGACAGGTGTAGCTACTGTTAAGACAAGCCATTCAAATCAGAATCTGAGTAATGGAAACGTAAAAGTTTATGACACTCAGAATTCCAGATATTACACAATGGTGAAAGAATACAAGACTCATCCGGGAATTGCTAACGGTAAGACAACAGACAAAGCACTTCTGGCTGCATTATGTGAATCCGAAGCAGGAGACCAGGGAAAGATTGGAATGGAAGCGGTAGCACTTTGTGTTCTTAACCGTACAATTAAAAAAGATAAAGAGTTTCCTTCCACAGTTCGCGGTGTAATTTACGAAAGCATGGTAAATGGTACTTATCCGCAATATTCTGTAGTTCGTGACGGAGCTCTTCTGAAACGTCTTAACGGCAATTTTGAGAACCGCACTCTTGCATATCAGGCAGCAAAAGAAGCAATGACGATTTTCAATAATTATGTCAAGAACGGGAAATCAAGAACTCTGACCGGATTTAAACAGAAAGATTTTAATTATATGTATTTTATGATGAACAGTTCTTTCAAAAAACAACCGTTAACTTTCAGCAAGGTTAAATACGAAGTTTATAAAGATCATACATTTTTTGTAGACTGGGTATAATGATACATTATCCCTGTCAGCAGCAGTACAGCTGCTGACAGGGGCTTTTTTTATCATAGACACAGGGAGGGAAAAATATGCATCCATATTTACAGGTGATCCTGTGGGCAGCAGGAATCGTTGTACTGTTTATTATCCTGATGGCATGGAACAACCATAAGTGGAAAAAAGCACAAAAGAACAGAATAAAGAGAATTTTTGGAAAAATCCCGGAAAGAGAATACTCTCCGGATGATCTGGAGCGTATCTCCCACTATTTTCGCAGAAAAGAAAACGGGAAATTTTATATTGATGATATTACCTGGAACGACCTGGATATGGATCGGATTTTTATACAGATCAATCAGACGGTTTCATCACCTGGAGAAGACGTGCTCTATAATATGCTCCGAAGACCCGTTTTCAACAAAGAAAAACTGGAAGAACGTGAGAAACTGATACATTTTTTTGATACCCACGAAAAAGAACGGACAGATCTTCAGCTGATCCTGGCTTCCATCGGGAAGACAAGGCTTGGTTCTCTGGCGGATACAGTTCTTGCCCTCAATGATGCACCGGTGATCAATATGAAAATCCATATTCTGATGCTGGCAGCACTCCTTTTGAGTATTTTTGTGCTGCTTCCATTGTATCCGATGGTGGGCTTTCTGGTGTTTATGTGTCTGATGATCGCCAATATCTCAATTTATTATGCCAGTGCAGGGCAGAAAGTTATTGAAACCTATATGGACTGCTTTAACCATCTTCTGAAAATGCTGGAAGCGGCAGACCAGATGCAGATCGTGAAATATCCGGAAGCCAGAAAACAGATGGAAGTGATTGCGGAAGGAAAAAAGGAATTCCGACGTTTCCGAAAAAAAGCCATTCTGATTACCGGAAAAAATGCAGATTCCGGGGACCCTTTCCAATTACTGATGAGTTATGTGCGGATGGTATTTCATGTGGATATTCTGGCATACAATTCCGTATTAAAGGAAATAAAAGATAAGGCCGATACGATCATGCTGCTGATTGATAATATCGGAGAACTGGATGCTTTGATTTCCGTAGCTTCTTTTCGCCGGACACTGACACTCTGGTGTATACCGGAATTTGTCCCGTGGACAGAAGAATCGGATACGGCGGTGCAGCTTAAAACAGAAGATCTCTACCATCCGCTGATCAGAAATCCGGTGGCAAACAGTATCATTGCAACGGGAGGCACCCTGGTTACCGGTTCCAACGCTTCCGGCAAATCCACATTTCTGAAAAATGTGGCGATCAACAGCATTCTTGCGCAGACTATCCACACCTGCACAGCAACCTCCTGTCGGGCACCATTTCTGAAGGTAATGACTTCCATGGCTCTGAGGGACGATATCAGCAGCGGTGAAAGTTATTTCATCGTAGAGATTCGTTCCCTGAAACGGATCCTGGATGAAAGCCGGAAAAAAGAACCGCTGCTCTGTGTGATCGATGAAGTTCTCCGGGGAACCAACACCATTGAGAGGATTGCGGCTTCCTCACAGATCTTAAATGCACTTCGGGGAAACTGGCTGCTTTCTTTTGCGGCAACCCATGATATTGAGCTTTCCTATATTCTGGATGAAATTTATACAAATTATCATTTCGAAGAGGAAGTCAGGGAACAGGAAGTGGTGTTTAATTATCTCCTCCAACCGGGAAGGGCAACAACACGAAATGCCATCCGTCTTCTGGATATGCTGGGATATGATCCAAAGCTTGTGAAAAATGCGGGAAATGCAGCGGCAGACTTTGAACGTACCGGTGTATGGACAAAAATTTCTTGCACTGGAGAAAAAGGACAGGTATAATCAGGAACAGCATAACTGTAAATTAAACCAAATCAAGTAAGTCCCCTGCGGGGTTGCGAAAAGCAATAAGCAGTGGGTGGGGACTTGCTTGTATCAGGAGGAGTGCAAGCTCCTCCTGATAAACTGCGGAGCAGTTATTTGGTGTAGAGCTACGTAGCGAAGCGGATTGCGAATATCCGCTTGACTATTAAATAAAAAATTCATTATTTCAAAATCCAAGGAGAATCAAACATGCAGGTAAAAATCTATACCGACGGCGCAGCACGCGGAAATCCGGACGGCCCAGGCGGCTACGGAGCAGTTCTTCAGTATATTGATACCAAAGGCCAGTTACATGAGCGTGAATTGTCCAGAGGCTACAAGAAAACTACAAACAACCGGATGGAGCTGATGGCAGCTATCGTAGCTCTGGAGGCACTGAACCGTCCCTGCCAGGTGGAGCTGTATTCCGATTCCAAATATCTGGTAGATGCCTTCAATCAGCACTGGATCGATTCCTGGCTGAAAAAGAACTGGAAACGTGGCAAAAACGAAAATGTGAAGAATGTAGATCTCTGGAAACGCCTTTTAAAGGCTAAGGAACAGCACCAGGTAAGCTTCCACTGGGTTAAGGGACATGCGGATAATCCGTTAAATGAGCGCTGTGACCAGCTTGCCACATCCGCTGCAGACGGCGATGAACTTTATGTAGATGAGGGGTTAAACGGATAATTCTGTCACTTTAAGTTGTCAAAGCGATACCAAAATTTCTTGACAAACAAAAAAGCAGTTTGTATACTTCATATAGTATAGTAAAAGGCATGGAAGGGAAGAAGTAACTTAAGGAAAGCCCACAGAGAGCAGCCGGCAGGTGAGAGGCGCAGGGTGGAACTTCTGTGAATACATCCCGGAGCTGCGTACCGAATCTGGCTTTACAGATAGGCTGCGACGGAATAGCACCCGTTATTGTGCTGAAGTGATTTTATATCGTATTATATTGGATATAACAGGATATAGATTCACTTTATGAGGCAGGAAATGCGAGTTTTCTGTAAATTTAGGTGGTAACGCGGGACCCGGTTCTCGTCCTAAACGGACAGGAACCGGGCATTTTTTATATGACTATACAGGAGGAAAGAACAATGACAGTTTGGGAAGAACTGAAAGCACGTGGCCTGATCGCGCAGGTTACAGATGAAGACGAGATCAAAGAGATGGTAAACAATGGTAAAGCTACATTTTATATCGGCTTTGACCCGACAGCAGACAGCCTTCATGTAGGACACTTCATGGCTCTTTGCCTGATGAAGAGACTGCAGATGGCAGGCAACCGCCCGATTGCCCTTCTTGGCGGTGGTACTGGTATGATCGGTGACCCGTCCGGAAGAACGGATATGCGTCAGATGCTGACCAAGGAAACCATCCAGCATAATATTGACTGTTTTAAACAGCAGATGAGCCGTTTTATCGATTTTTCTGATGGAAAAGCACTTATGGTAAACAATGCGGACTGGCTTATGAACCTTAACTATGTAGAGCTTCTCCGTGAGGTAGGCGCTCACTTTTCCGTAAACCGTATGCTGACAGCAGAGTGCTACAAACAGCGTATGGAGCGAGGCTTAAGCTTCCTGGAATTCAACTACATGATCATGCAGAGCTATGATTTCTACATGCTGTATCAGAAATACGGCTGCAATATGCAGTTCGGTGGTGATGATCAGTGGAGCAATATGCTTGGCGGTACTGAGCTGATCCGCCGTAAACTTGGTAAGGATGCTTATGCCATGACCATCACACTGCTTCTCAACTCAGAGGGCAAGAAGATGGGAAAAACCCAGTCCGGAGCTGTATGGCTTGATCCGAATAAGACATCCCCGTTTGATTTCTACCAGTACTGGAGAAATGTAGACGATGCAGACGTTATCAAATGTATGCGTCTTCTTACCTTCCTTCCTCTCGAAGAGATTGATGAGATGGCTAAATGGGAAGGCAGTGAGCTGAACAAAGCAAAGGAGATCCTTGCATACCAGCTGACAGAGCTTGTACACGGTGAAGAGGAAGCCAAAAAAGCACAGGAGGGTGCCCGCGCACTGTTCTCAGGTGCAGATACTTCTCATATGCCTACAACAGAGCTTTCAGCGGAAGATTTTGACGAGGAAGGAAAAATCGATCTGATCACACTTCTTGTAAAAGCAGAGTTGGTACCAAGCCGTTCCGAAGGCCGCCGTGCGATCCAGCAGGGTGGTGTATCCATCGATGGTGAGAAACTCACCGACATTTACCACACGGTTGAGAAGGATGCTTTTGCAGGAGACGGGATCGTCCTGAAACGAGGCAAGAAAAAATTCAAAAAGATCTGTGTAAAATAATTTCCCATATCTGTGACATTTCCGGGATAAAGCTACAACATTCCGGAAATGCTGACAGATGGGGTTGACACAAGGAGGATAACAACATGAAAAAGTACGGAGTGAACGAACTTCGTAAGATGTTCCTTGACTTTATGGAGAGCAAGGGACATCTTGTAATGAAAAGCTTTTCCCTGGTTCCACAGGGAGATAAGAGTCTTCTGCTGATCAACGCAGGTATGGCTCCGCTGAAACCATATTTCACAGGTGCTGAGAAGCCGCCAAGAACAAGAGTGACAACCTGCCAGAAATGTATCCGTACAGGAGATATCGAGAACGTAGGTAAAACCGCACGTCACGGTACATTCTTTGAGATGCTTGGAAACTTCTCTTTTGGTGATTACTTCAAGAGAGAAGCGATCCACTGGTCCTGGGAGTTTCTTACTGAGGTTGTAGGGCTTGATGCAGACCGCCTCTACCCATCCATTTACCTGGATGATGATGAAGCCTTCAATATCTGGAACAAAGAGGTAGGGATTCCGTCTGAACGTATTTTCCGTTTCGGAAAAGAAGATAACTTCTGGGAACATGGTGCAGGTCCGTGCGGTCCATGTTCTGAGATCTATTATGACCGAGGAGAGAAATACGGCTGCGGCAAACCTGGCTGTACGGTAGGCTGTGACTGCGACCGTTACATGGAAGTATGGAACAACGTTTTCACACAGTTCGAAAACGATGGAAACGGAAACTATACAACTCTGAAACAGAAGAACATCGATACCGGTATGGGACTTGAACGTCTTGCTGTAGTTGTTCAGGATGTAGATTCTATTTTTGATGTAGATACTATCTGTGCACTTCGTAATCTTGTATGCGAGATCGCACATAAAGAATATGAGAAGAACTATGCAGACGATGTTTCCATCCGTCTGATCACAGACCATATCCGTTCCGCGACATTTATGATCTCCGATGGAATCATGCCGACAAATGAGGGACGTGGATACGTTCTCCGTCGCCTGATCCGCCGCGCTGCACGTCACGGACGTCTTCTTGGCATCGAGGGAACATTCCTTGCAAAATTAAGCGCACAGGTGATCGAGAGCTCCAAAGCCGGTTATCCGGAACTTGAGGAGAAGAAAGAGTTTATCTTCCGTGTTCTTACAAACGAGGAGAATCAGTTTAACAAGACCATCGATCAGGGTCTCCGCATCCTTTCCGACATGGAAGAGGATATGAAGAAAGCCGGCGAGAAAACTCTTTCCGGTGACAATGCATTCAAACTTTATGATACTTACGGATTCCCTCTTGACCTCACAAAGGAGATCCTTGAGGAAAAAGGCTACGGCATTGACGAGGAAGGATTCCAGAAAGCCATGGAAGAGCAGAGAGTCAAAGCCCGTACAGCCCGTGAAGTAACAAACTATATGGGTGCGGACGCAACTGTATATGATGATATTGATGTCAATGTAACAACTGAATTCGTTGGCTATGATCATCTGACATTTGACTCAAAAGTAACTGTCCTTACTACAGAGACAGAGATCGTGGATTCTCTTACAGAGGGACAGAAGGGTACCGTATTTGTAGAGCAGACTCCTTTCTATGCAACCATGGGTGGACAGGAAGGCGATATCGGTGTGATCGAGACAGCAAATGGCAAGTTTGTTGTTGAGGACACCATCAAGCTCCGTGGCGGCAAATTCGGCCATGTAGGACATATGGAGTCCGGCATGATCTCCACAGGTGAGACCGTATCCCTGAAAGTAAACGAAGATGCAAGAAAAGATACCGAGAAGAACCACAGTGCGACACATCTTCTTCAGAAAGCGCTGAAAACAGTTCTTGGTTCCCACGTAGAGCAGAAAGGTTCTCTGGTAACACCGGACAGACTTCGTTTTGACTTTGCTCATTTCCAGGCTATGACAGCTGAGGAGATCCAGGCAACAGAAGATCTTGTAAACAAAGAGATTCAGGCAGGCCTTGAAGTACACACAGACATCATGGATGTAGAAGAGGCTAAGAAATCCGGAGCAATGGCACTCTTCGGTGAGAAATACGACCAGAAGGTACGTGTGGTATCTATGGGAGACTTCTCCAAAGAACTCTGTGGTGGTACCCACGTAAAGAATACAAGCTCCATTATGCTCTTTAAGATCGTTTCCGAGTCCGGTATCGCAGCTGGTGTCCGTCGTATCGAGGCACTTACAGGCAAAGCCGTTATCGAGTACTACAGAAAACAGGAAGAGCTTCTGCACGAGGCTGCAAAAGCATTAAAAGCCAATACAACAGAGGTTGTAGAAAAGATCGGCCATCTTCAGGCTGAGGTAAAAGCTCTTCAGAGCGAAAATGAATCTCTCAAGAGCAAAGCTGCCCAGAGTGCACTTGGCGATGTCATGGATAAAGTTGTTGAAGTAAACGGCGTAAAACTTCTTGCAGCCAAAGTTGAGGGCGTTGACATGAATGGCCTGAGAGACCTTGGTGACAAACTGAAAGAGCAGCTTGGCGAAGGAGTTGTCCTTCTTGCAGCAGTAAACGGCGGCAAGGTAAATCTCCTTGCAATGGCGACTGACGCAGCTCAGAAAGCAGGCGCCCATGCAGGAAATCTGATCAAGGCTGTAGCAGCCATCGTTGGCGGTGGCGGCGGCGGACGT
>UMAO01062645.1_pt1 | contig 64854 bp, 56 predicted proteins | sample 1963741 | NCBI WGS metagenome assembly UMAO01 (sample SAMEA4835919, study PRJEB28245) | human gut metagenome | biome: gut microbiome; material: fecal sample | place: Denmark | collected 2008
TTCTTTTGCTCAGTTTTTTCATAGGTCATTTGACACTATCACCGTTATTTACCACTTTCCCTATTGACTGTTTTCCTTTATTGATGCTTTTCAATTATTTGATATCCCTTCGCTACTGAATACTTTTCTTCCAAGCATTTTCTCCCATTCTCCCCCATTTTTTTTCTTTTCTTTATTTCTTTTAGCATTTTCATATCAGAAAAGAACATCTGAAGATCACCATTCTCACACCAATACCCCATCTCATTATTTTCAATTATCTCCCTTAAATCTGTTGCCGAATCTGTTGCAGCTAATATAGGAATTCCCGCCTGCATATAAGATAAAATCCTAGACGGAATATTAGGAACAGTAAAACGTCTATCCAAAAACACCAATCCCACATCACTAATTTGCACTAACTTTTCAAATTCTGTTTTCGGAAGGTATTTAATCAATCTAGCATTTTCAGATTTAATACTTTTCAAATAATTATCTATTCTTTCATACTCTGTTCCATCTCCAACAATAAGAAAAAAAGCTTCATTATCTTCGCACTTTTCTATAATTTGCAAGAGGAAATCCAATCCCTGTGGCCTCCCCAAATTCCCTCCATACAAAAAAATTGTTTTATTTTGAGGAATCTCATATTTTTGTTTCATTTGATTAATATCTAATTCCGATATTTCCTGCAACAATACCGGCTCTATCGAATTCGGACAAACCTCTACTTTATCAGCTTTTAAGAATGAATTCTCTTCAAGTATATATCTTACATTTGCAAGAGACATGCAACCAATATAATCCGATACCTTATACATGTCTTCTTCTTTTTTTCTAAAATATCTGTAAATTAACCCTTTCTTACTAATCACTCCTAAGTCAACAATTCCCTGTGGCCAAATGTCTTTCAAGAGCAAATAAGAAATCGCTTGGTCTCTTTTTTTTATGTAAGCAACCACTCTAGAAAATGTAATTGGCGGTGTGGCATATAAAATCAAATCAATTTTTACATCCGAAAAATATGTCGTAATACCTTTTATGAATTGTCCTTGTAACCTTAACAGTGAAAATCCTTTTTCAAGGTAATTCGTTTTTTGAACATTTCCAATACATAACTTTAATATTTTACAGTTATCCTCTTGTATGATATACGTATCTCTGTTTTTTCTTCTCTCAACAGGACTCACAATATAAAGTTCATGTTTCTCTTTTCGAAATTCTCTCAACAAATCTGTATATATATTATGTTCTTCAATTGTTTCAAAATCCAATAAGGACAAAAAAAGTATCTTCATTATTTTGCCGGATTTCCTTTCACTATACTCGCTTCTGGAACATTTTTAACTACAACCGCTCCCATTCCTATTATCGCTTTTTCTCCAATAGATAGACCATTTCGTATTGTAGCATTACCAGAAACATATGCCCCATCTTCTATAACAGCACTTCCAAATACTATTGTTTCACCTACAACAAAGACGTCCTTACCTATACTTACATTATGAGAAATAAAACATGAATTATCTATTTTACTTCTTGTGCCTATTCTCGTAGCGTCAATTGCCCCACGCGCAATAACCGTATTGGCTCCAATCTGCACACCATCCTCCAATATAACAGAACCAAATTGAGGCATCGTAACTGCTCTGCCATATTCATCTCTGTCTGTAGATAATCCATCCGCTCCTATCACAGAATTCTCTCTTATCAATACTCCGTTTTCCAAGCACACTTCACCCATTAGCTTGGTTCCACATCCTATGTATACATCATCTCCTATTACCGTTTCGCCACTTATATAAGCTCCGGGCATAATAGTCACATTCTTACCAATTTTAGCACCTTCCGCAATATATGCCCCATCAATAACATTGATTTTTTCTTTAGGTGGCAAATAAACAATATTATTTTCCCGAAAGAATCTGCAATACTCCAAATGTGGATTTTCGCATTCAACAACCGCATGCTTTTGCAATATATCTCTTGGCACCTCCACATCCTTTGGCCAATAAATCAAACATTTTTCTAAGTTTTTAAAGATTTCAACTGATGTCACATATTCTTTCATAATAAACATCACAGAAAAATCTTTGGGATTATTCAAAGAAGCTGGTCTATATACGCAAAAGTCTTTTTCCGATACATATTTTTTTACATTCACTTCAAAGTATTTCTTCATACTATTGTTTCCCCTTAAACTCACTGGCAGTCTCTCTCCCTTCCTCCGCTACACCTTTTCTGCTCAACACCGTATAAATGCATTTAAAAAATATCTGTATATCTAATTTAAACGAAATATTATCCACGTATTCAATATCATACGCAAATTTACTTTCCCAACTCTGTGCATTTCTTCCATTTACTCCTGCCAAACCAAAAAGTCCCGGTCTAACATCATGCCGCCTATGTTGTTCTTCTGAATACCTGTCAAGATATGATACCAATAGCGGACGCGGTCCTATAATAGACATATCACCTTTTAATATATTCCACAATTGTGGAAGTTCATCTAATGATAATGCTCGCAGCTTTTTGCCAAATTCTCCCAATCTGATTTCATCGGGCAATAACTCACCCTTTTCATCCCTTGCATCAGACATAGAACGAAATTTATACAGCCAAAATATTTTTTCTTTATATCCGGGTCGTTGTTGTTTATATATTACTGGCTTTCCTAATTTTTTCCCAACGAGGACTGCCACAACCAACATTACAGGAGATAATATAATAAGTCCTAACAAACTTATTACTATATCGATAAAACGTTTTATATATTTAGCATAAAAATAACGCATCCCTACCTCTTATCTTATTTCTCTAATCAATGCAAATGCTTCCGCCGCATTTGCTTTCACTGTACTTCCTCTATATTTTGCCAATGCCTCTACTGCCTCAAGAGAGCGCGGGTCTGGGAAATCCGAAACCTGCGTTGCAAAATATGCCAATGCCTTTTTCTTTGTTTCTATGTATGAACCGATATCTACATATACGTTAGGAATAAAGGCATTTACTGTATTCGGAATATTCCATTCCGTTTCCGACAAAGTTTCATATGCATATACTGCACTTATTTTATGTGTATACTTCGGTCTTACTGCAACCATCACTGCTTCATTCACCAACTGGTGGTCTTTCTGCATATCACCGGCATGTGGAATATATACTTCATCTGGTTCCACTTCACTCACAACATCCATAATGCTCTGATTCAATTTGTATCGTGGAACTCCCTCTAACATTACTGCTGGGTATTCCAAAAAGTATGTTTTCGTTATGCCTAAAAACTTATGTGCTGCTAACGTTTCAGCACGTAGCTTATCTACTAATTCTTTTGTAAACAAAGGTTCTTCGCCACGTGTTACCACACACACATATACCTCATTGCCCTCGGCAATGTTTCTCGCCATAACTCCGCCCACACCTAGGATTTCATCATCAGCATGTGGAGCAATCACTAGTATTCTTTTCATATCCTACCTCTTACATTCTTTTCGCCGGGACACCAATATATGTCCCCTCTTCATTAATATCCTTTACAACAACAGCTCCGCTTCCTATCATGCAATCGTTATGTATTGTCAAATTGTTATTAATAATCGCACCTGCTCCAACCCAAACTCTATCACCAATAGAAACTGTTCCTGCAAGATGCGAACCAACAGACACATGTGTGAAATTCCCTATCTGGCAATCATGATCAACGGAACTGGACGTATTGACAATAACTCCTCTTCCTATGTGTACACCGCTGTTTACAACTGCGCCTGCCATAACAACCGTTCCCTGACCGATTTCTACATCTTCCGCAACAACAGCTTGTGGGTGAATCAATATCGGTACATTCATTCCGTCACGTAATAAGCGGCATACAAATCCTTCCCGAATTTGCAAATTTCCTATTGCCACTATTACGTCATTATCGTTTTCAATTTTATCCACATACTTCGTATCTGCAATTACACGATACTGCCCGCATTGCGTTTTCTCAATATCATCATCTAAAAATAATATTTCCTTATAACATCCAATGCACTTTGCAATATCAGCTACTACCTTTCCATGACCACTTGCCCCAACAATATACAGCTTATTATGTTTTCCTCCATAATTCTTTCTTACAACGCTTATAGATGTTAATTCATCACTTTTTTTTTCTACCATAGTTTTCTTATCACTTCACATACTCTTGCAAGGTCTTCATCTGTCATCTTCGTATCAGACGGAATGCAAACACCTCTTCTGAAAAGAGTTCCTGCAATGCTATTGTCTGCTCCCATTTCTTCATTTACGATATGCAAATCTTCCACGTCTGACACAAAATCACAATCCGCAAAGACAGGCTGTAAATGAAGGGGTTTCCATACCGGCCGACTCTCAACATCGTCTTTTTCTAATGCTACCATAATATCAATCGGACTCACCTTGCAATCGTCCGCAATCTGAATAGCAGTAAGCCAACAGTTGCTATGCTCATCGTCGTTCTGTGGCATCAAAGTTAATCCATCCAAATCCGAAAGGTTTTTCTTATAGTAATCGTAAATATAACGTTTCTTTTCAATTCTCTGATCAAGCACCTTAAGCTGTCCTCTTCCGATTCCTGCCACTACATTACTCATGCGGTAATTATAACCAATTTCGCTATGCTGATACCATCTGGCTGCATCCCTTGCCTGCGTAGACCAAAACACTATTTTTTTTGCCTTTTCTTCTGCATCTGGTGTATTAACAAGAAGCATACCACCGCCGGATGTCGTGATAATTTTATTCCCATTGAAGCTAATAATCCCGTAATCTCCGAATGTTCCTGTATATTTCCCTTTATATGTTGTTCCAAGGCTCTCCGCCGCATCTTCAATCAGTGGGACTTCATACTTCTTACAAAGAGCTGCTATTTCTTCTATATGCGCACACAAGCCATACAAATGCACTACCATCACAGCTTTTGGCATCTTGCCCATTTCCTTATACTTTTCAAATGCTTTTTTCAAGGCAACCGGACTCATATCCCAAGTTTCTTCATCACTATCGATAAACACCGGTATTGCCTTTTCATAAGTAATCGGATTCGCCGTTGCTGCAAAAGTAAGTGACTGGCAAAATACGATATCTCCCTGTTCAACTCCAATGGATTTTAATGCCATATGAATTGCTGCTGTTCCGGCAGACAAAGCAACCGCTTTCTTTGCTCCTAATTTCTGTGCCATTTCATTTTCAAACTCTGTCACATTTTTTCCAAGTGGTGCAATCCAGTTTGTGTCAAATGCCTCTTTAATATACTCTTTTTCATATCCCTCATCGCTCATATGTGGTGATGCCAAAAAAATATGTTGTCTCATTTTTTTCTCCATTCTGTCGCTATCGGCTCTTAAGTTATTCTTTATATTGATATGAAGGAATCAAATCCTTCACTACCATCTTCATCTCCGGGTCATCCTCATAAGCAGTTTCCTTTAAATCAACCAGCTTCTCAAAGAATTCATTCTCATCAAACGGAATTGGCTTTCCGATAAAAATAAGATTATTTGGTGTCTTCTGCAACCCTTCTTCTTCCCGTAGACACTCTTCAAACAGCTTCTCACCCGGTCGAAGTCCTGTATACACAATCGGAATATCCACATCCGGTTCATACCCGGACAGCTTAATTAGATTTCTTGCCATATCGTCGATACGAACTGGCTCTCCCATATCAAGCACAAAGATTTCTCCGCCCTTTGCATAAGAACCTGCCTGTAACACCAGCGATACCGCTTCCGGAATTGTCATGAAATAGCGGATGATGTTTTTATCCGTTACCGTAACCGGCCCACCCGCCGCAATCTGTTTCTTAAAGAGAGGAATGACACTTCCGTTGCTTCCTAACACATTTCCAAAACGTACTGCCACATAGTTCGTATCTGCGTATTTACGATTCATTCCCTGCACTACCATCTCACAGATACGTTTGGAAGCACCCATGATATTGGTCGGATTCACCGCTTTGTCCGTAGAGATAAGCACCATACGCGCCGTCTTATTTTCTCCGGCAGCTCGCGCCACATTTAACGTACCAAACACATTGTTTTTAATAGCCTCATTTGGGCTGTCTTCCATCAACGGTACATGCTTATGTGCTGCCGCATGGAACACAATCTCAGGTTTGTAATCTTTAAAGATGGTATCTACTCTGTGGGTGTTACGCACTGAGCCTATCAGCACTTTCAGGTTGAGCTGTGGAAATTTCTTTTTCAATTCCAGCTGCAAATCATAAGTAGTATTCTCATATATATCCAGGATAATCAATTGTTTCGGATGATGCGACGCAATCTGTCTGCAAAGCTCACTTCCGATAGAGCCTCCCCCGCCGGTTACCAGCACCACTCTGCCTGCGATATATCCCATGACCTCATCCAGATTTGTCTTCACCTGTTCACGTCCCAGTAAGTCTTCTATCTCCACTTCTCGTAGATTGGATACCCGAACCTCATCGTTTACAATCTGTGCCATACTTGGAAGTATCTTCAGCTTGCATCCGGTATTTTTACATATCTCGAGAATCTCTTTTTTCTTGCCCCCAGCAAGATGTGGGATTGCGATGAAGATTTCCTGTACACCGTATTTCTCCACAGCCCATGGAATCTTGCTGTCATTTCCAACAATTGGGCTGCCCAGAATGTTCGTTCCAATCTTCTTCGGGTCTGCATCTATCACACAAACCACCCGGTTATGTACCATCCAGCTGCTGCTCATATCCTTAATCAGGGAAAAGGCCGTATCTCCGGCTCCAATAATCATCGTATTGACTGCGCTGCCACTTCGTTCTGTCATAAGTGATTGTCTAACAACTCGCACACCACGATAGAAGAATCGACTCGCCGCAACCAGTACCAATAAAAAGAATAGATATAAGATATAATAAGAACGCGGCATATTCAGAAAGAGCATATGCATACCCATGCTCTGCACACAAGCTGCAAGCAGGCACGCCAATACCACGTTCAACATCTCCTGCACACTCGCATACCGCCATAGACTACTATACAATTTAAAGAATGCAAAAATTACTAGTGTAACCACAATGTTAATCAACGTATAGCGTAACGCTGTCTTTGCATATTGCGGTTCAATTTGCGCAATTGAAAATTCGAATCTTGTCCACAAAGCAAGAAATTCTGCCACACATACAGCACAAATGTCATAAATCAACAACAATATAATTCGTAATGTTTTACTGGTACCCTGAAATATATTCTTCATCTTCTGATACATAAGTTACTCTTCCTTACCTACTTATTCTTATTCATTTTCGTTCAGTCACGCTTATCCGCTAGAATACATATAGATTCATACTATCATATTTTTTTGCGGATATCTACCGCAAAAACAAATGCAGGCTTCTTATTCTCTTAATTTTTCTTTAATTACGCTCTTTCTGCAGTAATCTCCGGCAGCATATATTCTTCACAATGGCGACAAGCAACGGGAGACTTACTCCAGCCACTGTGTACGCAACCCACCATGCGCCACCATAAAACAGAACCGGAAAAGCTGCCACCATATAAACCGGTAATCCTTCAACCATCACTCCAATCACACTTACCAATTTAAAACTCAGTAGGTGTAATACAACAATTGGCAGTGTATTCTGTCCAACAACAGTAAGTCCTGCCTGTAACCATCTGATTTGATTGATAAAATAGGATATTTCCACCAAAAGCATCCAGCCCGCAATTGAAGTCACCAACAGAAATAATGGATTCTCATATGAATTGATATTGAGCGCAATTGCCCCTATCTTGTTGCAGACTAACAGAACCACTGTAGCGATGATAATTTTTCCCACTCTATAGAATGTGCTTTTTTCTGTCTTCTCGTATTTTCTTAGTAGCAGTCCCAGATAGTATAGGATATAACAGGACACGACTCTTTCCATAGCGTGAAAGGTAATCCCCGTGACACTGCTCCAATAACCAACGCCCAGAAAAATCAATGCTATACAGCCCTGAACTATCATATGATGTTTGTATCCAATACGGCTTTTCTTCAGTAAGAAATCAATGAGTGCATACGCAATCGCGACGAAAAACAGCGTCTGTAGAAACCAGAGTGCTCCGCCCATCGTAGTTCCACCATAAAATGCCAGATTTTTCACAATCTCTTTTAGCATTTCCGTACCAGTCATATAATGATGTAGGACAGCATACTCTTCTCCCACTGCCTTCACCAGTTCCGGGTTGTCTGTATAGACATTCATTCTGATAAACCAATTATTAAGCAATACAAAAATGGTATTCCACAACACATATGGAAGCCACAATGTCTTCAGCTTATGCTTTATATATTTCCACATGCTGCCCACCGTCTCTGAACAGGCATCTTTATAAAAGTATCCGCTGACGAAAAAGAATACCGCCATGTGAAACAAATATATGAAATGTGTTCCGGGGAATCCACAATGCCCGAGTACCATCAAGATGATAGTCAGTCCCCTCAGGATATCCATTTGTGTATTTCTGCTCGTTACGCCTGTATGCTGATTCATTGTGTAATCCTTGTCTTTTCGTTGTTTGTTCATATTTCTTTACGTTTTCTTAACTTTATTTAGTATACAATAACGTTTGTCAAATGGCAACGTGCAAAAGGATCGTGTTTTCTGGGGTGAAAACACGATCCTTGAAACTATTCCTTTAATTCATTCATTTTTCTAATAAAACGGAGGTTTTTGGCTTATTTTCAAGGTTTTTAACAATTGGTATGCACTGGATTTTTGTTTAGTTGTACCTACAATCGGAAGTTAACATTGTAGTTGAATTTTTTGTTTTGTTATGCTAAGTAGGAAAAATTTGGGAAGTTAACATTAATATTGCAATCCTCATAGTCTTGCTTGTATTTTGAAATGTTCTTCTTATCATCTGAGTTACTCTCATTATAATTCTATCCTTCCGTCTATATCACATTTCATCTGTGGAATTTCTATGCATTCTATTCCCTTATAAGCTTGAATCATCTTACTCACTTCACTGTTTGGACGCAATACATCATGATCACAAGCATATTCAAATGCCGCCAGAACATTATTTTCTACTTTTTCATTTATCTTCGTATTATCCGGGTACTTTCCATGTATGTAAGAGAAAAAATGAAATATAAATTCATCATACATATCATTGAACGGATTGCAGTAGGATACTTTTCCCTCCGCATTAGAAGTCAACAGACAACAGTTCTTTATATCATATCTCAACATATTTCCACCATAGCACTGCCCTAAAAGTATCACTTTTTTCGCCTTGATTTTATTAAGCATATCTGCAAATTCCTGCAATGTTATGTATTCAGTTCCCCACAAATGAATATATCCTTCTAAATCGTCGCTTCCGTGATTTGTCACAACAATTGTGAGGCAATCTGAAGCTGTCAGTTTTTCAGTACATTCATTCAAATATTTCAAGATTTTATCTTTTTCTGCACTATATGTAAAAAGCGTATTCTTCTCATATTCAATAGCTGATCCATCTGCATAATAAACTGATATATCATCTTTTTTATAATCACAATCTTCTATCAGAACTTTATACACCCATTCCAAATCATTTCTGTATCTTGAATAATTATGAGTCTTGCTTACACCACCTGATAGTAACATCGCATACTTACCCATGAAATACTCCTAATAAATTTTTTCCATTTGTATTTCTTCACACAAACCTTTATTGTACTCTTTCTCTTCATAATTATTTTCATCAATAAGAAACAAATAATTACATGGATGCTCCCAATTAGCAAACGGAATCGGATCAAACAAGAACAACCAGCCCGAAACATCTTTTTTTATATTAGGGAAAATAGGTGTCCCCATATAATCTTTTACTCGTTTTACCGACACTGCATCTCTTGATATATATAAATTTGTAAATGGACTTCTTTTGATTTCATACAAACTACGTGCTTTCTCTATTGCGTAAGGTTTTGAAATCACATGATTCATATTCACTTGAAATCTCTTTTCTTCATCAAATAGACACTCAAATCTCAGAATAGACGATACATCCATTCCAAAATATACACTATGTACATCAACATAGTCGACCTGTGTATAATCGATCATATAATATTCTTTTCTCCAATTTTCTTTATCTCATATTCCTGAAGTCCTTCAAGAACATATGGTGAATGTGTTGTTATAATAAATTGACAATTTGGAAACAGTTCTCTTAATGCTGGCATAATCTTTCTCTGCCATTTTGGATGAATATGGCAATCAACCTCGTCGATTAATATAACTGCCTCTTTCTCATAGAATTCTGTACCATCCACATCCAGTGTCATAGCCATCCTTCTGATTATATCCAAAACAATAGAAAATATGCTCTTAAATCCATCACTCAGCATATCAACTGTTATCTGTTCATCCTTGGATTGATCGGTAAAGACCAATTCTCCATTCTGATTAATTGTTTCAAATTTCAAAGGATGCATAAGCATACTAAAAGCTTTTATCATGTGGTTATATATAGCATTGTTTCTTTCACTTGGTTCTTTTAATCGAATATAATCCATATTTACGAGCCATTGCTTTAGTTCCACATCACGATAAAGATTTTCCCCATGCATACCAATATTAGATGCCAATGCATGCATTTTAGCATCATCCTGCTGCTGAATATTAGGTCCAGCTGGATTCTTGTCGGACACAAAGCGGAATGGATCATAATACATAATCATTCCTGTCTGTTCATTATCAAGAATTTCCAACAGCATTTGAGCATATTTTTTCATTATTTCATTCAAATCTTCCTGACCTTTGTGGGATATATGAGGCAACATTTCATTAGATAAATATATAAAGTCCCCCTCATTATCTTCCTTACTATGAACATATGCTATTTCAAAAAAATCATCTGAAGATTCAATGACATTCCGTTCCAATTCGTTTAATTTCAAACTTATACAAGCCTGTAAATAACGTTCTTTACAATATATAGCCTCATCTCTTAACTTTTCTCCGCCATATTTTTCTCCAAAGCAGGAGAATGCCGCTACAATTGCTTTTAAAACAGCTGACTTACCCGAGCCATTCGCCCCCACAAGTGCGCACACAGACAATGGTTCTCCCGTATCTTCTTTTTCAAAAGAAATTATTTCATGCTTGAAGCATTTTACATTTTCTAATTCAACTTTTGTAATCTTCATGCACTCACCTTCTTTCTCAAATCTTTTGTACATATCAATTCAAATACCTTTTTACTTTAGGCACACAGCTTACTATACCATTTCCACAGCCAAATGTCCACTTTTTACCCAATTTCAACCTCATACACCATCACATGCCAGCCCCGGTAAAAATATTCCTTCTCCGTGTATCCAGCTGCCTTCTGTAATGTATTCTGCACATCTGCATCCTCGGCATACATTTTCGGAACGATCATGTAGACATGATCATAATTTTCCTCCCGGATCATATTGAATGTCATCTCGCATATCGTTCCATATTTTAACAGCACGCAGTCTTCTACCGGATAATACTCTGTCTTTGGCTCGTCGATTACCGTATATTCAAACATTCTGCTCTTTTTATTCCAGTTTGGATAAAACTGGGCAAAGAAATACGTATTCTCAATGGATGGTGTTCCGATGAGTACATTCTGGTCTGTATCAATGTCTGCTATTATTTCCCGCAGCACTCCATCCCAGTAAGTATACTGCCTGTTATACTCCATCGTCTGATTAAAGTTGAACTTTCCATTCTCCTCGGTAGAACAGATATAGAAATATCCATCATGCTTATGGGCGATTTTCTTGATCGTCACTGGATCAATCGTCACAACGCTCTGTACTGCCAGAAGCAGTGCAAGTCCTGTCATGCCGATCACTTTTACTGCATGTTTCATATTGCAGGCTAGTACCAGTACGCCGAGTCCAAGCGCCAGGACATATTCATACGGTGTAATGTATCTTGCATTCGGATACGTATAATAAATATATTGAAAGCCAACAAATACCAGCTGCATTGCCCCAAGTGGAACTGCAAGCGTCCAGAATTTTCTGTTAGTAACAATCCTTTTGATCCCATATTGAAAAATCACGATCATAAGGAACACCACTGTTCCTGCCAGCAATAGCCAGTTAAAGTTTAAGATTCCAAGCTGCAAATTCTTGCTTACCGTATTACGGTCCACAATTCCAAAGGAATTGATCACCTGATATTCAAACTGAATGCCATTGTTGCTTGCCCAGGTGCCTGTCGCAAGGATCAGATACGCCGCAATGACCGGCTGGATAATGTCCATCACAAACTGTGCCCGGCAGAATGTATAAGTGAAACGCTTCACAAATCCTGCATGATGCAGCCCAAAGAACCTCACAAGATAAACTGCTGCCATAAACGCTCCATAAAAAACCACATTCGGTTCTTTTGTTGTAAGGAACAAAAATCCTGCAAAGGAAGCCAGCAATCTTCTGTCGCTCAGATACAGATAAGTAAAGAGTACCATAAGTGCCAGTGTCGGTTTATCCAGACTGACCGAAGCAATCATTCCAAAAATCAATGGATGGAACAGATATACCGCTGTTGCCAGTACTTTCATGCTTTTCTTAGCCTTCTGCACAAACATTCCAAGCAGTTCATAAAACGCTGCACCAGACAATAGGATCAGAATGATATCCACAATGTGAAGCCCGATCGCATTCTTCGTATCCAAAAACACACCAAACAAACCAAGAAACGCATATCCCACCGCCATATGGTCCGCCAGATAGAAATCGGACAGATTCCGCAGGGTAAAATCAAACTTCGGTGCCGCATATAAGAATCCCATGCGGAAATATGTGTTGCTGTCCCCGCGTGGTGTCGATGGCAGTGTTTCTAATGACAGAATAACAAATACTGCCATGAGTATAAATAAACCTGCATGTTCTCTGCACCATTTTCCGATGCTTTGCATCACTTTCTCACGTTTTAAGCCGATTCCATTAAATACTGCCCCTGCAAGATAACAAATGAGTCCTGCGATCATAGGCAGTTTCTTACTGTGGTCTGTCACCGGTGAGATCATTGCAATGATCCAGAACAGTGCCAGCAGACCATGGATCACGCTCCACTGTTTTACCAGCTTACTCTTGCATTGATATAAGAAAAAACTGATTCCAGCTCCAAACGCAAAGAATAAAAGGAAACACAGATCTGATGTCCGATATTTTCCCAGGCTCCAGAAACCGGAGATTCCAAAAAAGGAAAGTATTTGTAACAAAAATAATAATATACTCACTTGCAGCTGCTGCTCTGCATTCTCTAATCTCTTCAATTCCACACTCCTTACTCCATCTCTTTTGTTTCTTTTTCTTCCGTGCGTTCACTGATGATATACCGGGGTCTGTGCTTTACTTCCATATAGATTTTGCCGATATATTCCCCCAGCACACCAAGACAGATCAGCTGTACACCGCCGATAAAGCATACGATACTTGTCATGCTCGCCCAGCCTGCTACCGAATGTCCTGTCAGTGCTACGATCACAGACCATATCACCCCGATAAAACTAAGCACTGCGATACCGCACCCCAATCCTGTGATCAGATGTAATGGTTTGACACTGAGACTTGTGATTCCATCGAATGCCAGTGCCAGCATTTTGCTTAAAGGATAATGGCTCTCTCCTGCAATACGCTCATGTCTCTCATAATAAACAGAAGTACTCTTAAAACCGACCAACGGGAACATTCCGCGAAGAAAAATATTCACCTCTTTGTAATTTGCAAATTCCTGCAGCACTCTTGAGGATACCAGACGATAATCTGCATGATTGAACACTACCTCTGCCCCCATCCAGTTCATCACCTTATAAAAACCTTCCGCAGTAAACCTTTTAAAGAAGGTATCCGTATCCCGCCTGCTTCTCACTCCATACACGATCTCGCAGTCGTCTAAGTACGCATCTACCATGGCGTCCATGGCATTGATATCGTCCTGTCCGTCGCAGTCGATCGATATCGTGATGTCACATACATTTTTCGATTCCATCAGTCCTGCGAGGACTGCATTCTGGTGTCCGCGGTTTCTGCTCTGGCTGATTCCCTTATAGTGGTAATCTTCTTTTGCAAGCTGTTTTATGATTTCCCATGTCTTATCTTTGCTTCCATCATTTACAAATAATATTCTGCTGTCGTCCGATATTTTTTCTTTTTGCACAAGACTTTTTATTTTTTCCAAAAACATACTGCATGTGATCGGCAGTACCTGTTCCTCGTTGTAACAGGGAATCACGATATATAAGATAGGCTGCATGTCTATTCCTCTCCATTCTTGTCACTGTCAATTGATTCTATCACTACATAATAACCATTGTCAAAAGTAGTCTGGTACCCTTCTTTCACATAGTCCACTGCGGACTGCTCCGGCACCACATATACAGTGTCAGGGTTCATATCTTCTACCGTAGGTTCGATCCGGTATCGTCCAAACTGCTGCGCCGTACCAAAGTTTTTGGTATCCTCCATATTCTGCAGGTACTCCGATGGCAGCATCTTCGAATGCACTAACACGAGTGGATAACGGAGCATGACCGTTCCGATCTCCCCATCGGTAACACTCTCTGCATATTCTAAGGCATCCTCATATCCATAATAAAAGTAATGTTTGTCCGCATCAAAGTACCAATGTCCAAAAATTGCAAAAGATACCAGGTACACCGGAACCACCAGATACAATAATTTATTTGATATTTTATCACACCAGATTCTGACGCCATCCACAATAAAGTAAATGATCACCAGATGCACACAATTTATTTTATTGACGTTCACATAGCTGATCACGCTTGCCACGGAACATGCCGCCACAAACCATAACAGCATAAGATCTGCTGCCTGATAGATCTTGTTTTTCCAGTTTTTTACGAACCGGATCACAGCTGCGATCACCCCTGTGATGAGAAACGGAATGGAAGAATAATAATAAATGCCTGCATTTGCTGTGTTAAAAATATCGCGGTCCTGCTGGCTTGCGATCAGATAAAAGAAATCTTTTAGTTTTCCTGCCATATGATCCAACGATATCTCACTGCTCCTCATGCTGTCCATCCTTGGAATGGACAAAAGTCCAATCTGTAGTTCCGGAAGATATCCACGATTCACAAGCAGAAATAGCAAAAGCGGCACTGCAAGTACCAGAAGGATTGCAATTCCCACAAAAAGGTATGGATTCAAGGTTATTTTCCGGTAAAAAATTCCATATATAAAACACAGAAGCAATAATACCGGCACAAAGATCCACATCACAGCATAGGCGTAGAGCACCAGTCCAAACATCAGAAATGCCCCGATATAGGATTGCTTTTTTCCTTTCCATGCTGCGATCAGAAAGCACATTCCAAACAGAACGAATGCCGGGACAAGATTAGACTCTAACCCCCACCGGCTCATCATGATATGCCACGGCGTGATTGCAAGCAGAAACATTCCAAATAATGCTGTCTTTCTGTCTCTTATTTCTCTTAACAGCCAATAAAAAGCAATCAGAGTCACACATCCAAAAACTGCCTGTGGCAGACGTATAGAAAAGATATTGATTCCCAATATCCGTTGAAACGGAATTGATAAATAAGAATATAACACATTCATTCCGTTCCCCCAGGAAATGAAGTACACCGGATAGGAATATCCGTGAGAATCTGTTCCATTGTTAAGCAGTGCATAAGCTTCATACCCTGCATAGGCTTCGTCTGCATTGACCCCCGCCGGATATCCTGTCAGATACAGTACCCGGAGTAATACGCCAGTCATGAATATAAGAATCCACGCTATGTAAAAATATCTGTTCTTTTTTCTCTCTTCTGTCATTTTCTCTGGTCTACTCAATGCGCTCTGCCCTCTCACCGTTTTCAAACATTTCACGTGTCAGGATCACGATATATCCAATATACGCCAGTGTGTTCACGATTGACAGTGCTGGCAGGTTAATCTCAAACATAAATAAGTACTTACCGTAAATTGCAAAGCTGGCAAGATACATTCCAACCAGACATGGCAGCGTCCGGATCTGCAAAAATGCCACCAGAATTGCCAAAATCTCATATAGGTATCCATACCGTTCATGCATGGACGGCAAGATCAGAACACAGGTGTAAGCAAGCAGAAATGCCATGTAAATCATGTTTCTGGTTGTCATTGGCACTTTTTTCACGCTCCATGTCACCATAAGTAATGCGATCACCACAACCGTAAGTGCGATCGCCGGTTTCTTCATATTAATATAAAATGCATCCATATTCGCACTCTGAAGCAGATTCCAGAATGTCGGATAGTTCATTGTGATCGACTTGTAGCTTCCGGTCTGGTTCAGGTATATGGTAAATACTTCTGCAACACTCCGTCCCATAATCAGTCCCGGAATGCTTAAGATCACCATCATAACCGGGATGATTCCAAAGTACAGAACACTGAATTTCTTTTTCACAAAATATGCAAACAGGAAAAATGGTAATAAAAATACCGCCTGAAGCTTAAATGCAAATGCAACGCCATATAATACAAAAGTCAGTGGATATTTTTCCCTGCAGAAAGCAAGCAAAGATACCACACAGAAGAATGTGTAAATTGCATCACACTGTCCCCAGTAAGACGAGTTTAAAATGACGATTGGAGACATCAGTACCAGCATGTACGCCATAGTGCCTTTTAAAATCCTGTCTTTTTCACTGAAGAAGTAAACAAAATATCCCATTGCCGCTGCCAATAAATAATCAAAGATGCAGGATAATAGCTTGTAAGCACTTAATGGTTCAATTGGAAGATAGGTGAAAACTGCAATGATAAACTGATAGAGCATGTTATAATCGCCCACCTGACTACCAAGTGCATATATCCCACCATTTTCCTTGATCACATCATACCATGGCAATAAGCACCAATACGCATCATTGGAAATAATCTCCCGGAAAGAATAACGGATTATCATAGAGATCAGTGTCACCCCAATCACACAGAATAACAGAATATGCTTTTCCACCCATTCCAAGAATCTTTTTTCTATTTTAAACATCTCATCCTCCAATTTGTATCATTTTCTTATGTACTGCAAAGTAACTGTCCAGCCCCGACTAACAACTGCCTGCAGTTATCTTGCTCATAACGGTACGCATCTGCTCCGTATAATCAGCCAGCGTATAATGCTCATCAGCATATTCCATAGCGGCTCTGCCCTGCTGCTGCAACATCTCTTCATCCGCACACACAGCCTCTGCTATCGTCTGCTCGATACTTTCCATATGATAATCCTCAAAATATCTGCAATAGTCCCCCAGTTCATCCAGACCATTCCCCTTCATGACAATTGGAATGATTCCGTGTCTTAATGCGGTAAGCGCAGATGTCGATGGGGATTCAGAACAGGACGGCAATAACAGATAGTAACATTTTTCAGCGATTGCATTAAATTGGTCACTCATGGTATCGACAAATCCACAGACATGTACATTCTCTGTGAGCTTGTATCCGGCTTCTTCCGCCTTCTCCGCTCCTCTTGCCCCACACAGATACAGGTTCCATTCGGGATGTTTTGCAAAAAGTTCCACCAGAATATCGTTTCCCTTGTGTATAAATCCATCTACACCGTAAACCAGAAAGTTTGTCTTCTTTTTTCTGGAAAAGTCTAATGCAAAGTCTGGATTCTTCAACGCTGACGGCCATACACGGTCTACCGGTTTTCCGGTATCTGCAAAGTACGATGGCTCTCCCAGACAGATGATTCGGTCTGCCTTTTTCTCGTCATCCTTTTTATAATACACACCTGTGCGTTCAAGATGGAATGTTCTCCCGGTGCGTTCTGTAAAATACCGCAGTCTTTCTGTCTCTCTCTCATAAGAGATGCGGTACGGATTCTCGGTTGTATACAATATCGCAGCTGCACCCGGATTCTTCTCCTTCGCATAGAAGAAAGTATCTCCAAATCCTAAGATATAATCATAATAATTTTCCCGGATCTCCTCTATTGCGTTCCTGTCATAACATGCACAGACATCGATTCGCAGATTCAGTTCGATGCACACCTTCAGGATCTGCATCATCTCCTGACGGTTGGTATGTCCGAAATTATGGTTCAGTTCGCGGATGGTTCGAAGATAGTCGAGGTAGCAGATCAATATCCTCTTCTGTTCTGCTGTACAATCCCGGTTCAGATCGGCAACCATCTGCTCCTGTCCGATTTTCTGCAAGTGTACTTTCTTTAGCAGGTCCTTGCATTTATTTTTCAATTCTTCCTTCATGCACCCAGTGCCTTTCTGTATTGTTCTTATACCTCATGATACTTTCAACTGTCCTGCCAGGACTTTGCTTCCATCCTCTCACTCATTTTGGGATGTCCGTGGCATCGAGTGCTTCATAGAATCCCTCTGCCACTACAGGAATTGCAAACTGCTGTGCCCTGATATAACTTGCCTCCTGCATCCGGCGGAGTTTCCCGGGATCAGCAAAAATCTCATCAATAGCCCGTGCTAATTCTGCGGTATTATATGGGTCAACAATTCTTCCCTGCACCCCATCTTCCATAAGATCAAATGCTCCATCTGCATATTTGGACGCAATGACCGGAAGGGATGCACACATGGCTTCTAAAATCACCAGACCATAACAGTCTTCCCTTGTTGGAAGTATGAAAACATCACTCTCAAGATAACATTGACGCAATGCTTCCCCTTCTAAGTAACCTTTCCATGTCACCCTGTCTGCAATTTTGCATTCTTCTGCCTGTCTGCGCAGCTCCTGTTCTTCGGATCCTTCCCCGACAATGACCAGACGGATCTCCCGGTCGGTCTCTGCCAGTGCCGGGATCAACAGATCAATACCTTTTCTTCCGATCAGGCTTCCCACATAGAGCAATTTCTTTCCAGGCTGATTGTTTTCTTCCTTCTTCATCAGATATTTGTCAATATCGACCGTGAGCAGGCTTTTATGGCATAGTTCCGGCTTTGCGCCAAAACTGATCTGGTGTTTCATTGTCGCCGTACTGCTGCTGATAAAACCTGCTGCACGATGAATCACGTATTTTCGAAAGATTCTCTGAAGCTTTCCGATCGCCTTCTCCGAATTGGCGGTTCCGTCACTCCACGACAGAAATGGTACTTTCTTTCTCCTGCACCAGTGTACCGCCTGAAGAATTGTCGCATTGTACTCCATGCAGATCACAATATCCGGCTTTTGCAGTTCCAATTCCTTGGTAATCCCCATGGACAGCACAATCCGCTTATCATCATATTTTCTGTGAATGGTGATCACTTTGCACTCCAGAAATGTATGACTGCCGAGTTCTTCCTCCGGCACATCCCACTGTCTGCCGATCTGGCGGTTTTCCGACGCATAGATCACATGAAAAGAATACTCCGAATCCTTATTTTGTATATACTTAAAAAATGCCACACGGTAAGGCGCCGGTGCATTTGTGATAATCACTACTTTTTTCACTTTGTTCTCCCACTCAAAATGTTTATATCTGTTATAATCTACATATGGAAGCTTCATATTTAATGTTTATAGTTGGCATAATCTACATAAAATTCTACATATACATGTACATTATACCATATGTATACCGTTTCGCAACAAATGCTTGTATTTTCCTTTTACCGTAACTATAATGAATATATGTGCGCATATGGGTACAACAGACAAATATCTGGAGGGTTTTATGAAGTTATCACTGATCATCCCATGCTACAATGAGGAAGAAGCTTTACCATACATATATGAGGAACTTGTGAAGGTTTCTGCCACTTTGAGCGATTATGAAATAGAATATCTCTTTGTGAACGATGGCTCCAAAGACCATACCTTAGACAAACTCAAAGAACTTGCGGCTCATGACGAGCGTGTAAAGTATTTTTCGTTCTCACGTAACTTCGGCAAGGAAGCTGCCATGTATGCCGGTTTCTGCAATGCTTCCGGGGATTATGTTGCCGTGATGGATGCCGATCTTCAGGACCCACCATCACTTCTTCCGAAAATGCTTGAAATTCTTGCCACCGGAGAATACGACAGTGTGGCAACAAGACGTGTCAACCGCGAGGGAGAACCACCGATCCGTTCTTTCTTTGCCAGACAGTTTTATAAACTGATCAATAAGATCTCTGATGCGGATATTGTGGATGGTGCCAGGGATTTCCGGCTGATGAAGCGCGATATGGTAGATGCCATTATAGAACTGAATGAATATAACCGCTTTTCGAAGGGAATTTTTGGCTGGATTGGTTTCAGAACCTATTGGCTGCCTTATGAAAATGTAGAGCGTGTTGCTGGCGAGACTAAGTGGAGTTTCTGGAAGCTGTTTAAGTATGCCCTTGACGGCATTGTCAATTTTTCCCAGACACCATTATCGATTGCGTCTTTTGGAGGTATTTTCCTTACATTTGTCTCCTTTATTGCTATCATTTTCGTCATTGTCCGCAGACTGATCTGGGGCGATCCGGTAGACGGCTGGGCTTCCCTTGTCTGCATCATTACCTTTATCGGAGGCATTCAGTTATTCTGCATGGGAATTATGGGACAGTATCTCTCCAAGACTTATTTGGAAACCAAACACCGGCCCCATTATATCGTAGCGGAATCTAATGCAGATGATCCGGTGAAGATTCATTAAGTACGTGCAAGTTATAATATTATGTACTTAAAAATGTCAGGAGGTTTTCTTATGGAGCGAATTGCACTGCAAAAACTGATTGAATGGAATAACAACAAAAGAAAAAAACCATTAATCGTCTGTGGAGCAAGACAGGTAGGAAAAACCTATCTTATACAGGAACTTTTTGCCAAAGAATACTATAAAAACAGTTATCTCTATATAGACTGCAAAAAAGAAGATGAAATTCGCGAGTTTTGTTCCCAGACAGCGAATGCAGAGAAAATCATTGAATATATTTCATTACGAAAGGGATTTCAGATAACCGAAAAAACATTGCTAATTTTTGATGAGGTTCAGGAATGTCCTAACATTATTTCCTCTCTTAAGTATTTTTGTCAGGATTTCAGGGAAATTCCAGTGATTGCAACCGGATCTATGGTTCGCATCAAATTGCAAAGAGAAACACACAAAAAAGGAGTTCGAAACACGGATAAATTTCTTTTTCCTGTAGGAAAAATCAATCAGATAACAATTTATCCCATGACTTTCGACGAGTTTCTTATGAACAGTAATAAAATGCTCTATAACGCAATAAAGACTGCTTACGAAAATAAGCAGCCGTTAGATACACAGATCCATGCATTAGCATTAGATCAGGTATATAAATATCTGTTGGTTGGTGGTATGCCAGAAGCTGTAGAAGCTTATATTGACGAACATAATCTACTTGAATCCAGAGAAATTTTAAAGGTTTTGTATGATAATTACCTTGCAGATATGGAGCTATATCAGGCAAGTCAGGAATCGATTCTGCGTTCCCGTGTATTGTTCCAAAATATTTATAAAGAATTGAATAAAGAATCGAAAAATTTTTCTCCGGGTCTGATTGAGGAAAATAGCAGAACAAGAGATTATGCCACCTCTATTCAGTGGCTCACGTTAGCTCACATTGTTAACCAGTCTTTCCAGCTGAGGGAACATATTACAATGCCTCTTATTCAGGATAACGAAAGCAATTTCCGCCTGTTTCTTGGTGACATCGGCATGTTTTCCTATCAAAGCGGAATAAATGCCGCCTCTTTCATATCAAACGAAAGAGAAAATACCTTATCCGGAATATTTTTTGAAAACTTTGTTGCCAATGAATTAGTTGCCAAAGAGCATCACTTATTCTATTGGCGTGGCAGAACATCCTGTGAGCTTGAATTTATTGTCGAATCCAATAATAAGCTGTATCCAATTGATGTAAAAAAAGGCAGAGGAACTCTCAATTCTCTTGAAAAATTTTCAAATCATAATAAATTTGAATTTGCTATTAAGGTCTCAAAGAATAATTACGGTTATAATCCAGATCAGAAATTACTCACTGTCCCATTTTATTTTATGCCATTTATTGCAAAAGACCTTGCTGATGGGACAATCACAATATAAAATTTATCTTCCTCAACCACATTTTCCGGAATGATTCCATACTTCTTTACAAGGAATCTTCCAAATGTGGTCTGCAGGAACTCATCCAGATCCTTTACATTCTCTTTATCCACAAAGATAACTGTCGGCTGTGGATGCTTCTCATTCTCGTAATACGCTGCCCATTCTTCATTAAAAACCGGAGTGCTGATACAGGTTGCAGACGTGAACTGCCCCTCTGTGAATGTATTGCAGAGTGCCTCCCCTCCCAGATAAAGAATGGTGTCATGACTATCCGAATAGCTGCGGATTTCTCTTTCTTTCTCCTCATAGTTTTCTGCTTCTTCCGGATATACATAAATACCTGCCAATACTCCATCCGTCATCTGTACCCGGTGTTCCGTAATATTTGCCGGTCCGGTTCCAGTGATCCGGACAAAGTAACCTCTTGTGAAGAGTACTCCCGCTGCAAATGTGATAAGGCATATTTTCTGTAATCCCTGATTCCATTTCACATTATATTTTCCACCATCCGGATAAATGCTTGTCAAACGATCCTTCTTTTCATCGATAATGTATTCAGAAAAGAGAAGCACAACTGCGATCAGATCAAGATATAAAAACGATGCATTCTCCTCAATTCCCATATTCGATCCAAGCATTACCCCAAGATAAACCGCAATCCCCGGAACCATAAAAAGCCAGAATAGCAGCCGATCCTTTTTCTTTTGGACAAAGTACACGATTCCCCCACTGACCACTGCCAGCAGATAGCGCACCTGAAGTCCGATCGGACCACTAGGGCGGATTCCTGTCACATTGCTGATGATCAATACAACCGTTGGGACAACAGCCAGATAAAACAGAATATTTATCTTCTCCGGGAACCACTTTTTCGTACACAGATACCCGGCTGCACTGACTGCAATAAATAACACACTGCGCTTTAAAAGGGATATAATCTGTGTTCCATAAGAATACATCCTTCCCTCCTCAGCATGTGTTCCATCACTTAAAATCCCCTGAATATTCTCAATCAGTTCCGGAACAGACAGATACGACAGAATGTATCCTGCAAATATAACCGCACAGATCACACAAACTCCGATAAAGAAAAGTGGAATCTGCCACTTTTTCTTTCTCTGGTTTAAAAGCACACCGGCTGCCAGCAGATATACCGGAAATGCCAGAATAATCGTAGGATATGCCAGAACTGCCATGGAAAATAAAACTGCGCATAAGATCAGTTCCCACCAGCAGACTCTCTCCGTCTCATTTGCTTTTTGGATCACATCATAGAGCAGTACCGACGTGAGGATTACAAACAGCATCTCCAATAATCCATATTCCAGATTCTGTGTTGCTCTTGGCAGGAAAGACGCTGTCAATATGGCTACAAGAAAAGCACTCTCCTGTGCATAATATTTTTTCAAAATACGATACACGATATACGCCGCCAGAAACTGCAGAACTACAGACAATGCCCTTAGAAACACAACCAGTCCATCCACACTTCCAGTCACCCGGTAAAATAGTTCTGTTCCAAGCCATGCCGGCCACGCAGAAGTCATATGCAGATCCCACATTGTATCAAACATCCGGTCTCCGTTTAAAAGCCGTATTCCCATCACCACAATGTAAGATTCATCATGATCCATTCCAATATAAATTTTGCATATTGCAGTAAAGAAAGCAGCAAGCAGTAAAACTGCCTGCCACCACAAGATACCTTTATACTTTTTATTCATCCGATTCCTCATCATAACTCCATACATTTTTGGCAATGTAAATTGGACGATTCTTCACCTCAATATGCATTTTGGCAAGATACTCTCCAATAATTCCAAGCACCGTCAATTGAATACCGCCGATCAGAAGGATCAACACGATAATCGTCGGATATCCGGGAATTTCAATTCCAAATGCCAGCTTCTGGATGATCACAACGATCATATACATGATTGCAAGGATCGAAGTTCCAATTCCAAGTTTTGTTGCCATTTTAAGCGGCTTTGTCGAGAATGAGATCACACCTTCCAGTGCATAATTCACCAGCTTCCAGAAGGACCAGGATGTGGTTCCTGCATTCCGCTCTCTCACTTCATATGGTCTGTAATAAGTCTCAAATCCGATCCATGCAAAGATTCCCTTAGAGAAACGATGGTATTCTGTCATCTGGAGGATTGCGTCTACCACACATCTTCTCATACAGCGGAAGTCACTGGCATTCTTGTATAGTTCCACATCGCAGAGCTTATTGATCATACTGTAAAAAGCACTCTTGAACAATGTCATGATTTTTCCCTCTTTGCGTTCTTCCTGATAAGCCGCCACTTCATCATACTCCGGATGTTCCTCCAGAAAATCCATCATCTCCTTGGCAACTTCAATCGGCTGCTGAAGATCGGTATCGATAATAACGATATAATCTCCCTTTGCGTGTTGAAGTCCTGCATACAATCCTGCCTCTTTTCCAAAATTTCTGGAAAAGTTTATGATCGTCATCTGCTCTTTCTTCTCTGCATACAACTCTCTCAACACTTTTAATGTTCCATCTTTGCTGCCGTCATTGATAAATACAATCTCATAATCATAACCTGCTAAGATTTTTCCTGCTTCCTCGCAGAACAGTCTGACATTTCCCTCTTCGTTATAACACGGTGCAACTAATGACAGTTTCAAGCTTTCTCACCTGTACCTTTCTTCTTTGTAAATACCAGAAACTTACTGAATATATAATTGAGAACCAGAATAATAAACTGGATCACAAACTTTGCGATCAGATCATTGATATGCATGATCTCTGCCATTAACCACACTCCCCCGACTTCTATAATCATCGTGGAAAGTCTGGCTCCCACAAATTTCGTAAATTCTCCAAAACGCTGTTTCAGATTCTCTGCCTCTGAGTGGAACACGAATCTCGAATTTACAAAATATGCAAACAGGATTGCAGCCATAACCGATATGGTATTGGCAACATTCATATTGATCGGTGTTGCAAGTCTGAGTACATAATAACATACCAGATTCACTAAAGTGGTACATCCTCCGAAGAAAATGTAACGCAGCACATCATTATTCCAGCATTTCAAAATCAGTTCTTTTATTTTCTTCATCTATCGATCCTTCTCTTATTCAAACTTCACAACAATCGTGTTGTTGATCACCCGCACACTTCCCTTTGCCGGATAGACTGCCATATTCTGATACTCCTCCGTAGCCCGGATTGCGTCTTTTTCCTCGCCTGATGTAAGTGCAAATCCAAGACCAAAACAGTAATTCCACATTGCGATATAGTGATAGTCACCTTCTAAATAGATGTCCTGGCTCACACCCATGATATCCGGATGCAGATCTTCCACACCACCCGAATATGCATGATAAGTTCCCATCATCGCCACTTTGGTCGTCTGTGGATATTCATCCAGATCCTGAATGCGGTCTAAAATATTACTGCACACTGCATACGACTTCTGATAACTCAGATTCATGGAATTATACGCAAGATTGGCGTTAATGGTATTATAATAAACCAGATAAACCAATGCAAGAAGTCCGGCTGTTTTCCACAACTTTCCTGCTTTTTTCTCCCATTTTCCACGCTCTATATACAATAATAACAGGATATACACAAAACATACGGCCATTTCCATAAGCGTATGGTAGGTGACATCTGCCGAGACAAAATTCACTGCAAAAGCTACGACTGGAAGCAATCCTGCTGCAAGAAAAGTCACGATCACGCCCGGAATATCTTTGTATACTCTGTTTTTTATCACCAGAAATACCGTTGCTGCTGCCACAAACAAAATGACGATCAGATTGGCATACGCATAATGATTCGCCTCCTGAATGCCGGTCTTTAAGTACCACAGATCCGCCAGACAGCTTAAAGTCTTATGAAGTGCCTGTTTATACTGCCCAAGTGTCAGGATACCCATACTTCCGATTCCCTGATAACTGGTCAGCGTAATCCCATAGTAGGCATTCATAATGGAATCTACCACTTTATAGAAAATTGCACCGCCAAGTACCAGAATCAGATATTTCCAGTCATCCAGAAACATCTGTTTAAAACTTTTTCCTTCAAACATCATATCCATGATCACGATCATCATAATGACAACCAGTGTCACACTGATATACGCCTGATAAGTTCCCATACTTAGACCGATGCACACGATACCTGTCCAGATACCATGCTTTATTTTATAAGTCAGATACACTCCAAGTACAGATAACAGAAATGCTGCCATGTATCCATCTGCGGTAAACATGTATGCAAAGGTAGAGGTTGTGGTCGGAAACGACACGATCAGTCCCGCCACCAGAATGCATGACAGACGGCTTTTTACCTGGAACATATCGATCAGCAATACCACTACAATACTGATATAAAATAATGACAGTGCTCCGTTCACCCATGGCATGTCATACTCCGACGACAATCCACTGAAAAATCCTAAAAAACATCTTCCCGAATAAAAGGTTGCCCCGGTTCCTTTGAAGTTAAACATACTGTCCCAGGTCGGCAGAAAGTTAAAGAAACGGTATGCATGCGCAAGCAGTCCCAATATCCAGGTTGCAAGGAATCCTGTGATCCATTCACGCTGCACTGTTATCGTCCTGTTTCCAATCTGTATTTCTTTCATGTATCATTCTATCCTTTCTTATCCTCTGAAATCGACGTGCTGTCTCCAGCTGTTTTCCTCTGGAAGCCATACGCTACCAGTAACACCCGTCTTCCACCACATTGGCTCCCTTAGGCTTCTCTTTGTCCGTAAGCCTTACCCATGCATCGGAATAGTATTTCTGTAAGAACTGATGGTTTTTATCTTCATCCCATCTTTTCCCGTGGATACCAAACAAAATCTGTGTAATACCACCCAGATGTACCGCCTGCTTTCCTGCTGCTTTCATTTTCGCTGCCAGTGGAAAACCATAGGCGCCACAACCTAAAATCGCAAGGTCAAAATCAACCTCCATTGCTTTCCTGTACATATCTTCCAATGCTTCAAACCAGGTCGCATAGCGTTCATCCACTTCCCCTGCGTTAGTCTGCACGGCTTTCTGTACGATCAGTTCAAACTCCGGCAGAATATTCGTTCCCGGAAAAATCTGTTCTCTTCTCGCATACTGACTTCTGATAATCTCTGCCTGAGGATGGATCACCAGTACCTTTTTCCCTTTCAACGCCTCTGTCCACGGATGCTCCGGACAGCGGAACGGATCGATATAATGCAGATAGGTCAGATGCATTTCTCTGGTAAAAAAATGTTTCAGATAATAATCTTCAAAAGGCTGAAACCATGCTGCCAGATAATCCGTGCTTTTACATCCATTTATCATCTCTTCAAAAAACTGATCCATCAATGATATGTCATTCGGGAAAAATCCAGCACAGTCACAGAGCTGCTTTACATCTTTTGGCAATATTCTCCTGTCGTCAAATTCATAGGCACGCATATTCGCAAGTTCCACTGCTCCAAGCCTGCCTGCCATAAACGGTCTTCCACTTAAAATATCCTGCGCCATCTCCTGCTGCACCTGTTCAATGCTTTCAATCTCACGGTCAGCAAACTTATAATGCATCTTTTCCATAAGTGGAATTGCATCTATCTTATTCTGCCAATATAAACGTCTTTTTCCCTGTGCAAGATAATACAGATACGTAATCGGTCTTTTCATTTATTTCTTCTCTCCTAATGCCTGTTCCAACGCCCGCTTTAAGTAATGCCCCTGCTGAAGCTGATTTGACACAAGCAGCGCATTTTTTTTCAGTTGTTCATAGTCCGCCTGCTTTATTTTGCCCGGGAGTTCACTTAAGCGTTCTATCACAATCCCGCACTCATGCTCCTTTATAAAAGCAGCCATTCCGGAATGTTTCCACACAATTGCAGGGATTCCTGAGGCAAGATACAATCCACATTTGTGGGAATTGTTGTATTTTAAGTACTCACCAAGGCCACCTTCTATCTCGTCTTTTCCGGTTCCATCCCACACAAGTCCGTAATCCATCGTACAGACAGCCGCCGGTACCTCTGCGGCCTTCAACACTCCGTGGTATTCACACACCGACGGCAATTCCTCTTTTTTCTTATCTTCAAGTTTTCCCCAGAGATGCATCTCTAATCCCATGTCTTTAGAAAATGGAATACTCTTTAAAAACTCTGATTTATTCAGGTTTCCAGCAAATGCAATTTTAGCCGGCTGCGTGCCTGTATTCTGCTGCACTGAACACATTTTCTGTTCCTGTGCTGCTTTTAACTGATTCTGTTCCTGCTCCGTCATGAGATAATCCCAGATGCCTACCGGAATCAGCCTGGATGTCACACCATTCTTCTCCAGAAGCTCTCTCGTATTTGTATTTGGCATTAACACAACATCCGCCATTCCGATGACCTGTGCTTCACCACGCATTTTTTCCTGAACGATCGGGTCATCCGCATTTCCGTACCGGAAAGCATTCAGATCATTGATAAAACAGATGATCTGATATTTTTTTACCTTCTGGATTGCTTTGACCAATTTGATCTTCACATGATTTTCCGGAATCGCAAAAAATATGGAATCTTTTTTCCCCGCCCGGAACAATAAAAAACATGCAAGATACGGTAAATCTAATATTTTCATATATTTCGAACAGCTCTTTGGCATGCTCCAGATTGTTTTAGATCCTTTTTGTGCCAGCACTGCAAACACATCCTGCATTGCTTTTCCGGCCGCATCACATGTTTCTCCGGCACGCTGGCTCAGTGCATAAATACTCATACTGTCACCTATCTTTCCACATAAAGTAATAATCTCTCTTTTATCTTATGGAACAATGTCATGCCTGACGCAAGCCATCTTCCAAGTATATCCGCCAGTTTCTTCGCAATTTTGCTTTCCAATGTTCCAAAAACTTTCTGTCTCACCAGATCGATCACAATGCACCCGATCACCACGCATGGTGCAAACGCACAGATGAGCGGAAATAACAGCGGCGAAAATGCATAGTTCTCCAGTGGCAGGACCAGATAAACAAGCCGCTGAAACCCAAAGGAAAAGACATACACCGCCAGAACCCCGCTTGCGATCCGGTTGATAAACGAACTTTCAAAAGACATATTCCGAAATACGGTAAATAGTAAAATTGCAGAAACAATCGTAAATATGGAACAGTCGCGATAGAAGAAACTGTAGTGCCTGGTAACGGTATATAACGCCATTTCCAATATAAATGTCAGCAAAATATTTCCCAGTAACAGCATGCATAATCTTCCTGTCCGATACACACGTTTATCATACAACCTGATATATCTTCCGATCATATAGATGACTGTCATCTGTACAACATTTTTCCCTTCTGATCCCAGTATATCAAAATGCAAAAAGGTTGGTACAATACTGAACAAAAACAGACAGAACCATAAAATATTGCGCAACTGCACCTGACTCAACCGTTCCGCTGCTTTATTCAGATACCCGGACAATATGGCAATAATAAAGTATGCTGTCAGATACCAATACTGATTGGATAATATTGGGAAAATGGTTGAAAGGAGATCAAGTTTTCCAACAGGCACCCCCAGCGCTATGCGTATGATCAGATGTATTACAGTATAGAAAATGACCATGAGATCCAGTCTGATCAGTTTTTCCAGCTGAAATCTCACTCCGAAATATCCAGAGATCAGCATAAAACAAGTCACGCCCAGATTGGTAAAGCAATTGGCAAATATGAGCAGATAACGGTTCGTCTGTGAAAGTTCATTGCCGCCATATGCAATTGTATGCATGAATATGATTCCAAAAATACATAAAATCCTCAATAGTTCAATGCTTGAATTTCTTGTTTTTGCTGCCATACTGCCTCCGTACTATTTTCTCTTTATTTTTCTTATTGCCTTCTGGAAAGCCTTTCGAATCAACTGCTTCATCTCATCATCCAGCACTCCCTGAAACATCATTCCCTGCAAAATCAATGTTCCGGCTTTTCTTGTATCCCTGATCATAAGAGGCATGACAATATGAATCACAATGTAGGTTGTAAGTGTTGCGACCGCTGCTCCCAGGATTCCAAAATTTGGGATAAGCAATGCATTTAAAATCACATCCGTTGCAAGACCTGCCAGTGCAAAATAATTGACATATTTATTCTTATTCTCAGTAGCAAGATACACCTGAGTCAGGCTTCCGATAGAAGAAATACCGGAATACCACACAACGATCACCAGTGCACCTCTTGCCCCCAGATATTCCGTTCCATACAGGAAATAAATTACCCAGTAGGAAAAGATGCTGATTGCCAGAGACCATGCAACGTTTAAGAGCCAGATTCCTGCATAGGACTGTTTTAAACGTTTGTAAAACATACCTTTATCCTGCTCCGCATTCTTATACAGGATCGGACTGACAGACTGGATAAATGCTGACGGTATCATTCCCCACAATCCGGCGATCGCCAGCGCTGCTGAATATAACCCGACAGATGTATTGTCTAACATCTGTTTTAACATGATCTGATCGATCTTCGAATATAGGATTGCGATCAGTCCCGATATCATATAATGATAGGACTGCCGCATTATTTTTTTGCCAAGTCTAAGTGACACCTTCGGTCGGAAACCATTTTTCCGCACGTAAAATATCATCAGCACAAACGATAGCAACAGGGTATCCACGGATGTTGCAAATGCAAACCATAAAATATCTGCATTATTTGCAAGAAGATAGATACGGTACAGAGACATTCCCAGATAGGAGATCACGCCTGCAATACTGGTGTATTTTCCGAGAAGTTTTCCCTGAAACCAATACATAAAAGTATCAAATGCACTTGCCAGGATCGCAATTGATTCGAGGACTGCAATCTGTACGATCAGCGGATCATCACCATCCGTGATCGAGACAAGTGCGATCACAGAGATCGTTGACAACACTGCTGTGATAAATCTCATAAGAATGCCTGTCCAGATGACTTTATTGTCATCTTCCTGTCCCATTGACACTTCCTTGATCACAATGACGCTGAGTCCAAGTGATGTAATGGACGAGAAGAAAGATACATATGCTGCCACATAATTGATGGAGCCAAAATTATCCGGTCCAAGGTATCTTGCTGTTGCCAGGGATACGAAGAAAGACAGAATCATATTCACAATTCTTCCACCAAGCAGCCAGCTCATATTGTTGATTACTTTTTTCCTGCTATTATCCATGCCCATTTCCTGCCAGTTTTCTTTGTTATGACTTGTCTGATGTATTTTTTACATCCTGCTCAATTCTTGACTCGATCTTGATCCAGCTCTCCGGATAAAAATCGCCTCTCCAGAAAGATACGATCGGTGCAGTCACTACTTTCTGCGGATTGGCATTCAGATATGCAGCCCACCAGCTGAAAGAACTGTTTGCTGTAATATCATGTCTGCATTCTACCATGCAGAAAAACTCGTCAATATAAGACATATCTTCCTGTCCTGAGATAAAATAGTAATTGTCTTTCTCTCCGAAATTTTCCTTCACCCATGCAATATCATCGGAAAAAAAGCAGTAGTTTACTTTTCCGACTTTCTCTTCCATAATCTTCATGGCATCCTCAAAGTATTCCATGCGCAGGTTCGTATCTGCCAGCAGATAATCGCCCCGGCGGATATGCACTGCAACGGTCTCTCCAAGAGAATGGATCAGCTCTATGCTTTTCTTTGCAGTCTCACTCAGTTTCTTTGGACGGAATAATCTGCGCAGATCATCTGCATACTCGCTAAAGTATTTATCACTCTGCCAGTAACCGCTTAACATGACATCGCCGTTCTGTTCAAACACTTCCGGATGATAGACAAAGTTTCCATTCTCTTTAAATATCTTTGTCTTTGCCCCGATCGCCTTTCTGCGTCTGATCTTATTAAAAACCGCACGGTTTAAAAAATCTCTTTTATATTTATAAGTAATGCGTTCCACATATTCAATGGTCAGTTCATCAATTCCCAGTTCTCTTGACATTCCATTGTCTGCCATATAGGTGTTAATATACAGATCAGCCCCTTTTTTCTTTGCAAGTGCATATCCACATGCATACGCAAATAACTGGTTACCAAATCCTCCGGTCAATTCTGCTATTACTTTCATAAATTTCCTCTTTTCTGATTCTTTTCATACAGCATCACATATTTTTCCACCTGATGTTCACAGTCATATAACTGCTCTGCAACAAGTCTTTGTGCTCTGGACGGTCTGATATTTCCCTCGTCATATTTTTTCACATATGCATCCAGTTTCTCCGCCAGTTTTTCAGGAGTAGATGTAAAATAATCAACATTTTCCAATCCTTTTCCCTGAAACTCGGTAAGTCCAGGGGCTTCTGCCAAAAGAACGTTCATCCCTGTAAAAATAGCCTCCAGAGTTGCAATGCTGAGTCCCTCATAGATGGAAGTCATCAGAAATACATCTGCTTCCTGCAAAAACGGCATCGGATCTGTACTTCCCGCGAAGGTGATCTGTTCCTGCATCCCAAGTTTCTCTGCCAGCTGTTCTTCACGCTCAGTCTCTCCCTTTGCATAGCCCACATGCCGGTATAAGATCCTGTCTTTTTCCTTCATCAGTGCAATTGCCCGCAGTAACAGTTCGTGATTCTTGACATGCCCACAATTGCCGACTGTAACAAGCACAAGCTTGTCTGTTGTCTGATGCTCCTGTTTGATCTGCTTTTTCTCCTGCTCCGACAGAAAGGAAAACTTCTGGTTATTACACCAGTTATAGATCGTTGTTTCGCAGACATTGCCAAAAACCTGTTTCTCATTCTCTGCCACACCATCACTGATCGCCACAAAGCTGACCCGAAGCGGTTTTCTCATGATCCACCGCGTTGCTGCCTTTATTTTTCTCTGAATTCCTGTATGCGCAAAGGTGCTGTGCACAGTTCGTACAATGTGTCTGCTTCCCGTTATTTTCGCAATAAGTGCATATTCAAACGCCAATGACTCCCTGTGAATATGTACAATATCATAGGAATGTTTTCTCATATATTTCCAAAAAGAAATCAGATGCTTCACTTTGGACATTTTTCCGTTTCCCTCTGTCGGAACCCAGACAGTCTCATAACCAGCCTGTTCTAATTGTCCTGCAAATGGTCCTTTGATCTTCCCTGTTGCCATAATACTGCAATTGCAAACATCTTTCCAATAAGGATATGCATTGTAGATCATCATCTCTGCCCCGGACGGGTGCAGCTCATGCAAAATGTGCAGTACACTCATTTTTTCACTCATTCATTTCGATTCCTTTTTTTTAATACTCTATGCGTAACCGTTTAGTATCCTCACGGTTACTTCCTTCTATTCTATACTTCTTATTTTATATCTTTCTGTTTAGCCTCAATCGTTTTTAACATGATCTCAGCCGTAGACTTCCAGGTAAAATCCTGCATAATTCTCCGGTGCGCATTTTGTACGATTTCTTCTCTATATTCCGGTGTATTACAAAGTTTTTCCACATACTCCGATATCTGCATGGAATTATCACAGAGAAAACCATCCTGCCCACTTGTGAGAATGTACTCCGGTCCCGGCGCTCTTCTTGCAACTACCGGGCATCCATAATACATGGCCTCCAATATTGCCATTCCAAAGATTTCCACACGATTCAGATTTACCATAACATCTGACATACGATAGAATTTCCAGACCTGACTGTTCTCAATACTCTCGATACGGTAAACTTTGTCCCGCAATCCGAGATCATCCATCTTTTTCTCAAATTCCGGCTGCAATTCTCCCTTTCCAATCGAGATCAGACGGTACGAATCATCTTTTTTACTGAGTTCTGCAAAGATATCCAGCATCTCAAGCGGATGTTTTTCATCGATCAGCCTTGCCAAAAACAGGATCACTTTCTGATTTTCCTTAAAACCAATCTCCTCCCGCAATTTTCCGACATCCTCTTTTTCGTAATCTTCATGAACTGCAGCCAGATCCAGACAACACGGTGCTACGATCACATCTTTGATCTGCTCTGATTCCATCTGCTTTTTTACATTTGGCGTCTTCGCCATCACCGTCATCTTGCGGTAATAACGGATATTTGGAATCAGAATGTCAAGTAACATTTTTTTCAAAGAACTCGTATTATGGCTTCCAAGTGCTCCGATATATGGAAGACATACCACATGATTTTTCTGACATACTTTTCTGACCTGTTTAAAGTTCATCTGATTATCGGAAAAAACGATCACACCATCTACATCCGATGTAATAAAGTCACAGGAATGCAGTGAATGAAACCCGAATGATTTTGAGTGAAGATAATGCATATGAAGATTCTCTGCAAACTCTACGGTCTCATCTGTATCACCTTTGATAAAACTGTACATGTCCACACAATGTCCCATATCTGCCAGGGCTCTTCCAAGCCCCATATCCTGTGTATTGTAAAACTTTCTATGACTCTGATCTGTCATCCCCAGCGCAATTATCTGTATTTTCATATTACTTATTCCCTATAATTTTATGATATATATCCTCAAGGATCCGATAGTTATCTTCCGGTCTTAGACGCTTTTCATAGAATGCCTTCGCATTCTGTTTCATTTTACCAATATCCATCTGGTTATAAGTTCGAATTTTGTCTGCAAGATCATCCGGAGAATCATAGACAAATTTGATGCCCGTCTTATTATCCTCCACCATTTTTGCGAGATTCCCGACATTTCCTGCAATCACGGGAACTGCATTGGAATATGCCTCGGCAATTGTCATAGCGAATGCTTCGTAACACTGGGATGCCATGATCACCGCTCTCGCACCACGGTACTTTTCCTGTACCTGTGTCTTATTCAGATATCCGGCAAACTCAATATTTTGAATATGATGTTCCCTGATATAAGTCTTCATCTCATCCATCATCGGTCCGTCACCCGCAACGATCAGCCTCTGATCCGGCAGTTTTTCAAATGCCTTGACAACCACATCGATTCCCTTTAATGCCTCCACTCTTCCCACAAACAGGAAGTAATCCAGTTCCGTATGAGGTTCTTCCGGTGCTGTTTCCTGGAATGTGAAATTTGGTTTGATATAGACTTTGTCCATATCAATTATTTTTTTTGCTCCCTTGTTCAGTTTGCTGAGTTTTTCTTTGTTAAACTCTGTCAGGCAGATAAAATTGACTTTGCGATATGTTCCAAGCATCCTGTGAATCTTAAGAATCGCCGCACTCACGAACGTCTGGGCTTTGCTATTTCGATAACATCCATATTTTAAAGAACACTGCAGTCCTTTTTCCGAACATTCCTCGCAGATTCTGTCCCCACGGAAATACGATCCCGCCGGGCAAAGCATCCTGAAATTGTGCAGTGTCTGCACGACTGGCACTTTGCAGTCAAATGCGGCATAGAAAACAGACGGGCTTACCATCATCAGCGTATTGTGTACATGGACTACATCAATATGATTCTCACGAATGATCTTCTTTACTTCCCGATAGGTTTTGAACGAATACACCGCACTGAATGGTATCAATAATTTCTGCACAGCATTCATCTCATTGATCTCTGTGTTATTCCGGCTGTAGGTGATCACTTCATTCCCATACATTTCCAACAGTTTCTTTTCGTTGGCAACTACCACATCTTCGCCACCCGGAATCTGGTATGCGTTGTGAACCTGCAATATTCTTAACTTTTGTTTTTCCATCTCAACGCTCCCTCACTGTATAATTTTTGTACACCAGATTTGCCGTAAACAAGATAAATGGATTCAAAATCGGATTCATCGGGGACTGCTCTAAAACAGCATACACTGCAAATATGGTAAAAAAGATAATCTCACGATAATAGCCATTACAATACATCTTCCACTGACTCCTGCTTGCCCAGTAAACAAACAAAATGGTAAATATCGCTCCACAACTGATGAATAAATACATATACAGATTATCGATCGTCGTATAATTCATATCCCAGAAAATGTTGACTGTTTTCGGGAATAATGTCATCCCATATGCCTTATAGTAGTTATTGGTAATCTCGATACGACCGCTCAGCATACGGTTGATACGAAACATAAATGTATTGTTGATCTTATAGATCACCATCCAGATCCAGCTGATGATAAATACTCCCGCCGTTGTCATAGTGAGCAACTGATAATATTTTTTATTTTTGCTCAGTTTGTCCAAAATAATGAGTGCCCACATCGCAAAGAACACGATCAGTCCTGTACGGCAGAACGTAGCTTCGAACGCAAGCAGACAGACTGCTGCGCTCACTGCAAAATACCAGAAATTCAGCTTTTCATACTGGATGTAAAGAACAATTGCAATGGTCACAAAAATCATGTAATATGCCGCATTAGACTTGATATATCCAAATGCATAAACGGAATATATGGAAAAATCCGTTGCAACTGCCGTATTTGCCTGAAGATCCAGCACTCCGCAGAATGCAAGCATTATCATGAGCAGTGTTCCGATCACCCGGATCCACACAGTGGACTTCATCAATGTATCAAACCGGATATTCTTCATTCCCCACAAAGACATGGTGATAAATAAGACATTCTTTTCTCCGACCCGGAGCCAGCATACCGCACTGACCGCCAACAGCAGATAAAGGATCAGAAATTCCCGCATCGTATACTTTGTTGTAAGAACTTTTACTGCCAGACAGACCACTGCCATAACAAATGCAATCTTAAAAAAGGTTTCATAACTGACATATCCGAATGTTTTGATAATGACCATAATTGCATAATACATACAAAAGCTGATGTTTCCGATCATTTCAAACTGTTCTGTATTCTGTTTTATATCAATCAATTTCTTCTGGATAATATTCATTCTTTTCCCATTACTCCAAACTATATATCAAATAACATCCAGTGCTTCCTTTCAGTGTATATCCAAAGGACTCCATCTCGTCCGGAATCTGTCTTACATCTGAGTTAAACACAATAAAATCACATCCATAGCCTTTTGCTCCATCATGAAGAGCCTGATAATCTATTTGTTCTGCATTCATCAGATTATATAATTCCATCTGCTGTTCTGACGGATTATTCATATATCCCCAGATATTGCGTCCATAACATAATGCAATATTCGCCGTATACTGTCTGATATAACAAAGCAGTTCATTGGGGACGATCACTGTACTGTAACCTCCCTCTGTAATCCTCTGTATCTCGTCCGACACATCAATTGCGACCTGAGGTATCTCATAATCATTCTCCGGCACACAATACGTATCTCCATTGAAGAAAAATGTCCCCGTTTTTGCGATCACAATGCAAAGTACTCCTACTGCAATCAGTCTTAATAGATTCATCTTTACTTTTGCAGCAAGATCTGTCAGCGTAATGCCAAGTGTGATAACTGTCGGAATGACCCAGAAAAGCCTCCAGTAAACTCCGCTCATAAATTTTTCTCCCACCACCTTGTATACAAGTGGGTTAAACAAAATCACAATCGCAACTGCACTGAATGTAAACAGTCTTTTTCTCCTGTCATTCCCTTTAACCAGACAGAAGACAAGTGCTGCAAGAAAACACGCCCAGACAAACCAGCCGTTTCCAATGTAATCTTTAAAATCATCTAAAATATGAAACCAGGTTTCTTTCATTTTTTACCTCAGAAATATACTTTTAACAATTGCCAGAAAAACAGATAGCACAGAAGACATATCACACTCGGTATCGCTGTGCACCATATTTTAACTGTCTTTTTTACACCTCCGCGGTGGAACAGGTTCACAATTCCTCCGACTCCGATAACCACCGGAAGTGCAGTAATGCCAATACCGGATGCCAGTGCCCCGGCAAGACCGGTAAGCGCTGTCACTGCGTACCATATTTTCTTCTCATTCTTTTCCAGCAATTCACATATCAGATAAAACATCATCGGTATAAACAAACTTGCAACCAGCGCTTTTCCCTGCCAGATACGAAGCAGCATAAGGGCTGAGATCGTGTGCGTGGAACTATATCCGTACATCTGCAGTGCACTGATGAATATTAAGAATATACTCGTTTTTTCCCTGTTATTTTCAAAAAAGAAAAGACCGATCATCGCATAGACAATGTAACACATCGGAATGAGAAATACCGGAAGATATCTGTGAGAGAGTATTGCAGGAGGAATATCACTGATCTTACTGATATACGCCACAAACATGGTCCACGGAGAAACCATATCCTTGCGCACTTCTCCCATATCCCAGAAAGAAAGTGCTCCGGTAACCGGGTTCAGCGTATACATGACATTCCGCTCAACTGCCATCACTTCTTCCACAACAAATCTGGAATCATCATCATCAATATGCTGATACGCACTGACAAAATAGGTCTGAATTCCAATCAGAAACACCGCTCCCAACACAAACAGGATGGTTGTCCAACTCATCTTCTCCTGCTTTGCCCACACCGTTTTCTTCCTTTTCCATCGAAAAAGGAGTACCACTACTGCTATCACACACGCAATCACAAGAACTGCAGAATAGGCACACTGAAATGGATGAAAATGTTGTCTCCTTAAAACCATTGGAACAGCAATCATCTGTGTCAAAGCCATCATCGTGAGAAACCCTGTCAGCCATGAAAAAGCAATATATTTTATTTTATGGTCAATTTGTACCAGACCAGCCCATATTGTTCCGATCAAAAGTGGAACAATTACCATGAGCAAAACCAGAATCAACAGATTCCTAATTTCCATATATAATAACTCCGTCTATTTTGATTTCACTATTTGCCATTGTATTCTCAATCTCATAGAGATCCGTTCCTGTCACTTCACGTCTTTTACATCCGATAAGAATCTGATCACAGACCGGAATAATTCCATATGCATCGGAAGAGATCATAAGATCCGGTGTATTCACGATCACACGGTCGTATTTTTCTTCCATTTCCCTGATAAATGTTTTCAATACTTTTGAAGACATGAGTTCCCTGTTTTCTTCCACAGAAACTTTACGGCTGATCACGGTTACTTCGTCTTCAAATTTTTCTGATTTTATCTTATCAGCAGAAGCCTTACCATACAGATACTCACTGAATCCTGCGTCCGCATCTTCCGCATCTGCTGCAAGATTAAGCAATAATGTGTTGTACTCCATTGATGCATAAGCTTTTGCAAGATCATATGCCCCATCTGCATTTTTTACATGATATGGAAGATATGCAATACTTTTATGCACAGCATTTTCTTTTTCCAGGAATAAAAATGCTTTCTTAAATTCTTCTGCTCTGTCTTTTTTATGCACGAATGCTACCACAGGTGCTTTTAATTTCTGCTCAATCTCTTTTGCAGTTTTTGCCACAGTTCCTATGAGATAAACAACAGAAACCACAAGAATCCCTAATAACAATCCTAAAAAGATGCCTGCCAGACCACCTTTTACCGTCGCAGAGACAAGATCCTTTGTGGTTGTTGCCGTCTCCGCAGATGCCTGCGTATAAGACGTCACATACGGTTCACTCAAAATACTGACTGCATCTTTCCCTGCATACTCATCATAGAGCTTTTTCTGACTGTCCAGCAGCTCCTGCATCAGCTGTTCTGCATCAGCTTCTGTTTCGACTTTGACATCTCCATAGGTCTCCGGATACGGAATATAAAGATTCAATATGCTTGTAACAACCGAATTACTGTATCCAAACATTTTCAAATATTCCTGATAGGTCATATTATGTCCGGTTTCACGAAGGAATGTCTCATATGCTCCGTTACTCAGCGCCATCTGCTGCAGATCATACATGCGTTCCGTTATGCTGGAGTCATTATACTGGCTGATATAAAATGCACCATTTACCTGCTGAAGCTCTTCATAATAGACAACACTCGGCTTTGTATTCTTATAACCATAAGCACCTGCCGCAAGTCCTACAACCAATGCGCAGATCAGAAGAATGACCCAGTGTTTTAAATTGTATTTTGCTATTTCCAGCAGGCTGTATTCTTCCTCATAATTTTTATTTTCCATTCTTTACTATCCTCTCCTGTTGTTATTTCCTATATTATTTTCCAGTATGTTTAAAAACTGCACCGACTGTCTTAAGCAGGATTTTCACATCCAGCCCCAGAGACCAGTTATCAATATATTCCAGATCCAGTTTTACAACATCTTCAAAATCTTCGATATCATTTCGTCCACTCACCTGCCATAAACCGGTAATTCCAGGCTTTGCACTCAGTCTTCTCTTGTGATAAGACTTGTAATGAACAAATTCATCCAATGTAGGTGGTCTTGTTCCCACCAGGCTCATATCGCCCTTTAACACATTAAAAAACTGTGGGAACTCGTCAATGCTTGTCTTACGGATAAACTTTCCGACTTTTGTCACTCTCGGATCATTTTCCATCTTAAACATCAGCCCATCCATCTCATTCTGCTTCATGAGTTCTGCTTTCCGCTCCTCTGCATCCACATACATGGAACGGAACTTATACATATAAAAATATCTTCCATTTTTTCCTACCCGCTTTTGCTTAAAGATCAGCGGACCAGGAGATTCGATCAGAAGAGGAGGGGCAATGATAATTCCAATGAGAATCGTAAATATAATTCCAACAAGGCTTCCCACAATATCCATCAACCGCTTCAATAAAAGCTTCCGATAATCATAGTAATTATTGTAGAAAGAAATCACCGGAATATCTCCCATAGAATCCAGTGCCACATTGAAATCTTTAAACTGATTTAAGATTTCTACCGTAAGATGCACTCTCGCTCCCATATTCTCAAATTCCATAACGACATTATATAAGGATTCTCCCGTGTCATACGGAACACTGATGAACACCTCATCCACGATCTGCTTTCTCGCATACTCCAACATGTCATCATATCCTGCAACTACCGGTATTCCGCAGATTTCTTTTCCGATCATATAATCATCAATAATGATCACACCTGTTACACGTTTCGTCCATTCCCGCTCTTTTGCTACCGATTTTAAAATGTCTTCTGCCCGGTCTACCGTTGTGAGCAAGAGCATCTGACTGACCGATGATTTATTCTTGTAGATCTGTAACAGATACTTTTTCAGCAGCAGATGGCAGATATACATGACCACTGCATTGATCACTACTGTGGTAAACGAAATTCCACGGGACATCGGCGAATTTTCATGGCGTGCAAACTCTATCATGGAAATGATCGCCGCCATCAGAATATTCATTTTCAGAACAGCCTTCAGTTCCTCTAGCTTGCCGCGCTGCATATATTTCTCATTGTAATCAAAAAATATGGCAATGATTGCATACGCTACAACAATGATCTCCACATCCCCGGATAACTCCGCTAACATACGCTGGAACGATACCCCTCGATACAACTGATACCAGAAAAATCCCGCCAAAAAGTAGCTGACTGTCATGCAAATTGTATCTAATGCCAGTAATATTAAATTCTGAATTTTATCTTTTTGCTGATACATCTGTATGATTTCCTTTCATGCTAAATTGTGATCAGTCAAATGCCAGTGCAAAAGCAGCCCCATTCCGATCAAAATTACAGCTGTAATATCTGTCATGCCGGATCATTTCCCCATATTTTTCCTGAAATTCCGGTGTGTCCACCTGTATTGTCTCAGGCGCATACTGGTCGTTTTTCACATAAATATTGGCATACGGAGTGAAAACAACCGTTTTTCCCTCTTTCATCACTTTCAAACAGCACTCCAACGCAGCCTGTGTCACAGATAATGCTTCATTAAATTCACCCATATCCAATAATTCCTTTGTCCCGATAAGCATTCCGTGGAGTGCTACTGCACTGACACACTGCTGGGTAATCGCTCTGCAGAAATATCCAACATATTCTTTCTCATTTCCAACAAACAGCCCGCCTGCTGTTCCATGCAGTCCAAGTGCCATTCCGGCTGAAATAATATGTTCACTTGTGCTTAACAGTTTCGGACCAACAATTCCAACCTCTTTTCTTTCTGCATTCGATACAAGAAGCCGAAGCCAGTCTGCCTTTTCGCATCCTTCCATGTTTGGAAGAAAGATGCAATACTTTCCGGCTGCTGTTCTTACCGCTGCATTCACCTTCTCTGTATTGTACACTTCCCCGCATTCTATCACTTCAAGATTGTGATATTTTGTCTTTTTCAGGTTTTCCTCAACTGCTGCCCGGGTGGTTGTGATCACGGACACTAACGGTTCTTCGTCGAGAGGATAATATACTTCGTACATACCGTAATATTTTGCCATCTCGACTCTGGCATGCTCCTCACCGGAAGCCTTAAGATCCAGCCCAATCGCTCTTTTTCCTGCTTCATAGCAATATAATTTGCTCTCCGGATTCATCGCTGTGGAATTCGGATGGCAGCGCCAATGATACAATACCTGAGGAATGTGTACTACCTGTGTGCTCTTTGCAATACAGCGCAAAATAAAATCATAATCCTGTGATCCGTCACAGCTGCTGTCAAAATGTCCTGCCTGTTCAACCACACTCGTCTTTGCAACAAAAAAGTGACAGATATAATTGCAGCTCTTCAAATAATCAGGATTATAATCCGGTTTGAAATGTGGATCAAAATACTCTTTTAAATCCAGAGATACTTTATCTTCATCCGTATAAATGACATCTGCTTTTTTCTCATTGATCACTTTTACCACTTCATAAAGCGCATTGATCTCCAGAATATCATCGTGATCCAGCAGACCGATATAGTCTCCGGCTGCCAGCTCTAATGCTGCATTGGTATTCCCTGAGATACCATAATTATCATCCAGAAGTTTGTACTTTACACGTGCATCTTTGGAGGCATACTCCTCTAATATCCCACTGATACTGTCATTCAGGCTTCCATCTGCAATGCATAATTCCCAGTTTTCATAGGACTGTTTCTGCACTGACTCGATCATTTCCCTCAAAAACTTTTCCGGCGTCCGGTAAGCCGGCACGATAATGCTGATCTTTGGCTGTATTTCAAACACAGTCTCTTTCTGTTTCTGAAATTCTCCGGCATTCGGCACCTGATACGTTCTCCAGATTGCATATGGAACATCTTTTTTATTCAGACGCTGTCTGCGAATGTTTCTTAATGCACGGAATCCCTCAGTCTTAAGATAATACCAGTCATCTTTGTCCCGCATTGGATCTTTATAGGATTTCATCGCTTCTTCACTCGGATATCTTCTCCGGTATTCTCTGTAGCTCCGTTCCAGATCCTCTGTCGTGATCTCATGAACCGTTTCAAACCCATCTATTGAAAATGTAATCTTATACCCTGTATGTTCTGTCGTCATCCAGACATAGTTAAATCCCCATTCCGCCTCTTTTGCATTGGTTATTTTCAATGCCTGTGCCACATCCATACGCACATTCCGGTTCAACGGAGCCTGTATCAATTCACCATGTTCATCCGTCAGTTTTATATTAACAGGAAGATATTCATTGTCTTTTGTGAGCGCAAATGCCCATCCACAACAGACCGCACTTCCCTGATTATATTCGATTCTGTCTATATGATATTGTATTTTCTTTATCATACTCTCTTTAACATCCTTACTTGAATTTTTTCTTGCGCCCATACTGCGTTTCCATTCTTCAAGTTCCCTTAATTCTACTACATTCGTATTCACTTTCTGGTACATATCCCGGATTGGATAAATTCCACCCCGCACATATTCCTGGAAATTCTTTTCCATCTGCTCATACGCTGTTATCTCTTCTCCGGTAAGTTCCGCCAGTTCGAATAAATGTCCAAGTTCAAGAGCCTGACATCTTTTGATCTGATGATGTGCAAGAAATAATGCCCGGTATAGCACAAAATTCTTAGGGATTGGAAACGAAAAGGTCCACTCATAATCAATCACATTCCAAATGCCATCTCTGACGATCAAATTAGAAAAAATCAGATCAATATCGCTGTCCTTTGCACACAATAATCCCTCCGGTAATTCTACGTTTCCAAAAACCTGCTGAAATTCCTGTGTCATTTCAAAGGGTATATTTCCACCATCCGCCTTTATCCATGCAATATATTTTTTTACATACTCCGTAACAGTATCTTCTCTTCCATCTTTCACTGCATTCTCCATCAGTTCCTGCAGTGTAACTCCTTCGATGAAAGGGGATTCCACATAATTCTCTTTCAAAAGACTCTCACAAAAAGAGATTCCCGGATTATTAAAATGCAGTGACAACCCCTGATACATATCCACGATATGAAGAAGATGTTCTTTTCCCTCTTCTTTTAATGCATACTTTCTTACCGTTCTGTCTCCCTGTTCATTTTGGACAATATCGGTGCGTATCTGAAATCTGCGCTGTCTTTCATTGGAATATTTTGAAAAAATCGTTCTGGTCACTTAGTTTGTTCCTCTCTCACTCGCAATCAGTAAAAATGAATTTGAAAACTCCTGAAACAATCCTTCTGCTATCAGCGTATTATAAGCGGAAAGCTCATTAAAAAACATATATCTGTCCCGGTCAATATTTCTTCTGTTATCATTCAACTCGCCCTCTTTTGGCAGATATTCATCCGAATAAATCACAGATGGGAATTTATAATCAGGATATGGATAATAAAATTGAAGTTCCGGCAATCCTGCCTCTGTAAATATCTTCTGATATTCCTTTCTGGTAAAAGTCCGGTATCCTTCGCAGCCTGCATAATCATGGATTCCATTAAAATATCCACCATAATGATCCTCCTGACAGCCTGCCAGATATTTGAGTCCCAATCTGTTTCCATCCGCCATCACAATACTGCCGCCCGGCTTTAAATGCCTTTTTAAAATTTCTATCAGTGTCCGATAAGGATCATCCGCTTTTTCCGCAAGCATCTGTGATGCATACCCAATTACTCCACATAAAATGATCACATTATATTTTCCAAGTTCCCTCTCAATATCTGCAAACTTCCCAGTGTAACCCGTCACATCTTTTTTTTCATAATCAGGGACATTCTTTTTCAAACGCAACTCGACAATCTCTCTTTGAAGATTGGTATCTGTGATATAGGTGAGACAGTCTGCCTTTTCAAGCAATGTTTCCGATAGTGCACCACATTCTGCATTCACTTCCAGAACCGCATCTTCCCTGTTGATTGGCAGCCACTCAACGATATTGGAACGGACTTCAGCCAGATGATAAATCCACGGATAGGTTGCTCTCTGTTCTATTATTTTTCCATAATCTGCTTTTGATGTTGTCCTGATCACTTCACAGATCTCAGATAACACTTCTGCATCTGCTATTCCTGTTCCAATCTCGTTTTTCATGTTTCTCCCTTTATCTAGCGGATTCTCTCTACACTGACCTGTGAATTCATGTCATAAAATCCCACTGTGTTCTTGTCTGATACAACTGTGATGCCACACACATCATATAATCTGTGGTAGGCCTTAAAATTACCATCTGCATATCCGGTACAACTGATGGATAATAGGTATTCGCCTCCCTGCATATCCATATTCTGTTCAAAAGTCGCCACATAAACCTCTCCCGGATGAACCGTTCCAACATCCACTTTTTCATACATTGTATTGGTTCCAGTGACCGCAGTACCCTGAATATTTTTAAAAGTCAGTGTAAATATCGGGTTTTGGATTTCCTGATTAAATAACACTTTGGATTTGATTGCAAAAGAAGTTCCCTTTTCAATGCAATTGGTATACGAACCATGTTCATCGATAATCGCAAAATCAATGATTTCTGCCTCGCCGGTTCCATATTCATCCACTCCCGGATTTATTTTATAATGAGACTTCCACAGTTTTGTCTCTGTGCTGCCCTGTTCTTCATTTTCCTGCAGCACTTTGCCATCCTGACCACTCACCGTCTGGTTTAAAAGCACACGTTTATAAAGATTGATCATCTCTTTCGGCGCGCCCTCAGACATCTTGTCTCCCTTATTCAGGAGCACCACTCTGTCACAGTACTTGGAAATGCTCGACAGATCATGGCTTACAAAGATAATCGTCTTTCCCTGTTCCTTGAATTCTTCGAATTTCTTATAACATTTTGCCTGAAAAAATACATCCCCTACTGACAGCGCCTCATCGACGATCAGGATTTCCGGGTCAATATTAATTGCCACTGCAAATGCAAGCCGCACAAACATACCACTGGAATATGTCTTACACGGCTGATTGACGAAATCCCCGATATCTGCAAATTTTAAAATATCATCCAGTCTCTGGTCAATCTCTTCTCTGGAAAAGCCGATCATCATCCCATTCAGATAGACATTCTCAATTCCGGTATATTCCATATTGAATCCGGCACCAAGCTCAAGCAATGCTGAAATCCTTCCGTTAATCGCCACTTCTCCCGCGGTTGGATTTAAAACTCCTGTAATAATTTTCAATATGGTTGACTTTCCGGAACCATTAGTTCCGATGATTCCTACCGTCTCGCCCTTTTTCACCTCAAAGCACACATCATTCAATGCCCAATGCTCATGGTATTTCTTCTTTCTTGTCAATCCAAGAGACTCTTTCAGACGATCCGATGGTTTATCGTACAATTTATACATCTTGCTGACATGATCCACTTTTATCGCTATATTGTTATCCATGTAATTACCTTTCTGCGAAAAACTTACTTCTGACCCTATAAAACATCTGCAAAATGGATGCGCAGCCGTTTAAAAATACCTGTTCCAAGACACAATAAGATCACACTCAATATCCAGAAATATATTGTATATCCCGGATGCTCCCAAAAAGCAATTTTATTGATCAGTGCATCACGGTATCCGTTTACAATATAATACATTGGATTTAATTTTAAAATAAATACACACCACGATGGAATCTTTGTCATAGTATTAATATCCCACATAATAGGAGTCACCCATACGCCGACCTGAAGCAAGATTCCCACTACCTGTGCAAGATCCCGGAAAAATACTACGATCGCACTTGTCGCATAGATCAGACCTGCAACCATAACGATCATGCAGAAACTGTAATACAAAACCTGCAGCGTATAAAGATCCGGTGTATATCCCATAAACGCAAATAAAATAATGGTAAATGTTACAAAAAACAAGTGTGTAAATAACGCTGAAATCAATTTTACCACCGGCAGCGTCTCAATCTGAAATACAACTTTTTTCACAAGATACGTATATTCGATCAGCACGCTTGTTCCACCGCTCCATGCTTCCTGAAAATAAAACCACGGGATCAGACCTGCCATCAGCCAGATGACAAAAGGTACTTCCGCACCAGTTCTAAGATCGTTCACTTTGGAATTAAGTCCCACTTCAAATACAAACCAGTACACAAGCACTGTGACCACCGGTTGAATAAAAGCCCAGATAATTCCCAGATAAGACCCTGCAAATTTTTTCTTGTAATCATTCTTTGCCAGATTCATGATCAGTTTGCGGTTCTCCCACAAAATAGACGGCAAAAATACTGTTTTCTTTTTTTCTGACATATTTTTAACTTTCTTTAAAACAATTTATTTGTGGTTTTTCACATATTCTGTGATTCCACCCCACACTTTATCTTTGTCTGATAAAGTAAGGTCTTCCTCAGTCATTCCTTCCGGCATCGGCCATTCCACACCGATCTCCGGGTCTTTCCACAACAGTCCGCCCTCATCATTTGGATGATAAAAATCTGTTACCTTATAACAGAATTCTGCATAATCGGACAATACGATAAATCCATGGGCAAATCCCTTTGGAATAAAGAACTGTTTCTTATTCTCTGCAGATAAAGTTACACCAAACCATTTGCCAAATGTCTCTGAACCCTCGCGCAGATCGACTGCAACGTCAAACACCTCTCCGTTTACCACACGCACCAGCTTGTCCTGTGGATAATTAATCTGAAAATGTAATCCTCTTAATACGCCTTTTTTGGATGCAGACTGATTATCCTGTACAAATTCACAGTCAATTCCTGCCTCTTTGAAATCATTGTAATTATAAGTCTCCATGAAATATCCACGGGCATCCCCAAATACGGTCGGCTCGATCACTTTTAATCCTGCAATTCCATTGCAATTGTCTGTTACTTTTATTTTTCCCATTTTCCATACTTCCTTTTCGAATTTTTTCATTTTTATTCATAGATGAAAATAAAGAATTTATAATCCCTCTGCGATTTCCATCAGATATTTTCCATAGTCTGTTTTCAACAAAGGTTGTGCAAGTTTCACAAGCTGCTCTTTGTCAATGAATCCACGCTTGTAAGCAATTTCCTCGATACAGGAGATATATAATCCCTGGCGTTTCTGGAATGCTGACACGAAATCTGCCGCAGCAAGAAGCATGTCATGATTTCCTGTGTCTAACCAGGCAAATCCTCTTCCCAATGTTTCAACATTTAAAGTTCCACGGTTCAGATATTCATTATTTACGCTTGTGATCTCTATCTCACCCCTTGCGGATGGTTTTACATTCTTTGCAATCTCAACTACATCATTGTCATAGAAATAGAGTCCCGGTACTGCATAGTTTGACTTCGGATTTTCCGGTTTTTCCTCGATGGACAATGCTTTTCCATTCTCATCAAATTCTACAACCCCATATTCTCTCGGATCTCTTACATAGTAACCAAAAATGGTTGCACCCTTTTCATTTTCCGTGCGCTGCGCTGCACTTAACAGAACTTTTGAAAAGCTCTGTCCATAGAAAATATTATCGCCAAGTACCAGTGCAACTGCATCTTTTCCGATAAATTTTTCACCGATAATAAATGCATCTGCGAGTCCTCTCGGCTGTTCCTGCACAGCATACTCAAAATGCATGCCAAGCTGCGAGCCATCTCCCAAAAGTTCCTCAAATACAGGCAGATCTCTTGGCGTTGAAATAATAAGCACTTCCCGAATCCCTGCCAGCATGAGAGTAGATAACGGATAATAAATCATCGGTTTATCATAGACAGGCATGATCTGCTTTGAAATTGCTTTTGTCAATGGATACAAACGTGTTCCGGAACCTCCGGCTAAAATAATTCCTTTCATTTTTCATCCTCCGCTTTTCCTTAAAATATCAGACATTTCTATTTTTTCTTCGTATTTTCTCTTAATATTTATTTAAAAATTTCTACTCTTTAAAAACGCAAACAAGCAGTATCGCCTTGTTCAGACGGTACTGCTGTTTTTTCTACTATTACTTACCCTGATACATATCCTCATAGTACTTCTGATAATCACCACTGGTAACATTCTGCATCCAATCTTCATGCTCTAAGTACCATGCAATGGTCTTCTTAATACCATCTTTAAACATTGTTTCAGGTTCCCAGCCAATCTCAGCTTTGATCTTATCCGGTGCAATGGCATATCTGCGGTCATGCCCCTTACGGTCTTCCACGTAAGTAATCAGGTCTTTGCTGACATTCGCTTTTCTCGGATCACTGTCCGGAAGGATCTCCTGCAGTGTTTCAAGAATAATATTAATGATCTCGATATTACGTTTTTCGTTGTGTCCACCGATATTGTAGGATTCTCCCAGTCTTCCCTGTTCCTGTACCATATCGATTCCCTTCGCATGGTCATCCACATACAACCAGTCACGGATGTTCATTCCGTCTCCATAAACCGGCAGCTTTTTGCCATGTAATGCATTGTTGATGATCAATGGAATCAGTTTCTCCGGGAACTGGTATGGTCCATAGTTATTAGAGGTATTGGTAATATTCGCTGGGAAATGATACGTATCAATATATGCTTTCACCAGCATATCTGAAGATGCTTTACTTGCGGAATATGGACTGTGTGGCTGATATGGGGTTGTCTCATAGAAGTAGCTCTTGCCGTCATCCGGAAGAGAACCATACACTTCATCCGTAGAAACATGAAGGAACTTCTTGCCCTCCTTAAAGCTTCCGTCCGGTAACTCCCATGCTGCTTTTGCGCAGTTTAACATCACTGCAGTTCCAAGCACATTTGTCTTGACAAACACTTCCGGATTCTTAATGCTTCTGTCAACATGGCTTTCTGCTGCGAAGTGGACAACACGGTCAATATCATTCTCCTCAAAGATCTTCGTGATCGCATCTTTGTCTGTAATATCAGCCTTTACGAATGTATAGTTGTCTCTATTCTCAATGTCTTTTAAATTCTCCAGATTTCCTGCATAAGTCAATGCATCCACATTGATGATACGGATTTCATTGTCATATTTGCGGAACATGTAATGAATGTAATTAGAGCCGATGAATCCGGCTCCTCCTGTTACTAAATAGGTTCTCATATTTTCCTCCTGATTAACCGTAATTATTGTGTATATTTTACCATAATTTGTACACAAGCACAAGTTATGCACTTCTTAGTTTTCTATGAAGATTTTTCGTATTTACGGATGAGTTCTTATTTTCCAAGCATAATCCTGATATATGGTGTAAACCCATGCAAGAGTGCCTGTGTCCACCCAAAATTCTTCTTCAGAAAATAAAACCAGGGTTTAAACGGTGCACCCTTAATACTTTCCTTTTTTTTCAGTCTCTCCAGGCGTGACAGACTTGTATCACTCCATCCTCCCTTAAGATCATTATCCGGACATACACCAACATATTCATGATACACGTACATTGGGATTCCCCTGCGTTTCATTTCCAGCCCGTAATCAAAATCCGCCAGTGAATGAATATAATGTTCATCAAAATTCGGGATTTCCATAAACACATGCTTCGGAAGCAAGAGACAATTCATATTAAAAGAATCGCATCTTCTCTCTTCATCTGACGGCTTTACCTCCGCATAATGGATTCCGTTCTGATACCGGATTCCTCCATAGGAAAATGTACCATTTTTATCACACATTGGTCCAACAAGAACGGTGTCTTTCTGATATCCAAGCTTCTTATCCTGTAGAGTCTGAATCATTTTACTGATTGCCTCCGGCATAAAGTCAACATCATCATTGACCAGAAGATAGTAGTCTGAATCTGTATTTTCTTTTGCATATGCAATTCCTTTTCGCATGCCGCCTGCCCAGAAAAGATTTCCTGTTCCACGAAGCACATCGATTGTCATTCCGCTTCTCTTTAAGTCCTCTAACGCTTCATACGTGCCATCTGTGCTGTTATCGTCCACAATGACATACTGAAAGGCGATATCTTTATTTCCACCGGACAGGCTTTTGATGCACTGAAGTGTTTTTTCCCTGCGGTTGAAGCATGTAAAAATCACAGTTATCATAATGCCTCTCCTTTATCCTTCGCCTCTAACAGCATAAATTTCAAATTTGTTGTAAAATATCTTTTAAACAATCGAACCGGATCCTGCATCAGACGGTAAAACCATTCTAAGCTCATTTTCTGCATCCATTTTGGTGCGCGCTTAATAAGTCCTGCATGATAAGAAAATCCTGCTCCGACCCCAATCATCACACCATGAAGCATCCCCTGATGTTCATACATCCAGTTTTCCTGTTTTGGTGCTCCAAGTCCAATCCATACAATATCAGCACCACTGTCATTTATCTGCTGGATATACGCCTTTTCCTCTTCCTGGCTTAAGGAACGGAATGGCGGAGATATCATTCCTGCAATCTGAATATCTGGATATTTTTCTTTTAATTTTTGCTGCAGTATCTGAAGTGTTTCCTCTTTATCTCCATAAAAAAAATGTTTTAATCCATTTTTTCTGGCGAACAGTTCTCCCATCAGATCCGGTCCTGTCACCCGTTCTGCCTCTGTGTAACCGCGTTTTCTACTCACAACAGAAAGCGGTTTTCCATCCGGAAGTGCAATCGCTGCCGAATTCTGCACATTACGATAAGCCGGATTGTCATGTGCCATTACGGTTGTATGAACATTCGAAACGCAGATATATTTTCCTCTTAATTTTTCCAGATTGTTTTCGATATATTGCACCGTCTGAGCCATGTTCGTAACGGCGATATTTACTCCCAGAATCCTGCATGTCTTGATCGTACTCATTTTTCTCTTTCCGCCTTTTTATGCCTGTAACGCCTTCATATAAACATCCAGGGCATCTCTCCAATCTGCCATCCGGTAGTCATCCGTAAGCTTCATCATATAGTTCTCCAGAATGGAATAAGCCGGGCGTTTTGCAGAAGCCGGATTCATCTGCGCATACTGTTCGCTTGTCACATGATTGACCTTTGTTGTCTTTCCTGCACGTTTGAAGATTTCCTCTGTAAATTCTGCCCAATTCGTATCTCCCTCACAGGTGGCGTGGAAAATACCATAATTCTCTGTCGGTTCAAAATGATGGATTGCCTTTGCCAATTCTACTGCACTTGTAGGCGAGCCAAGCTGATCGCATACCACACTTACTTCATCATGTGTTTCGGACAAGCGAAGCATCGTTTTCACAAAGTTTTTTCCATCTCCATATAACCATGCGGTACGGAAAATAAAGAATCTGCTGGAAAACTGCTGTACAAACTTTTCCCCTTCTAATTTTGTCTTTCCGTATGCGCTGACCGGATTTGGCGCATCAAACTCTGTATATGGTCTTGTTCCATTTCCCTCAAACACATAATCTGTGGATACATGGATCATTTTCGCACCTGTTTTCTCTGCTGCAATACTCAGATTACGCGGTCCGATCGCATTGATCTTGTACGCAAGATCCCACTGCGTCTCGCAGGCATCTACATTCGTATGCGCTGCACAGTTAATGATGACGTCCGGTTTTGTCTCCTCTACCATTGAAATCACTGCCTGGATATCGGTAATATCCAAGGCTCTTACATCTTCACCTTCCACCACATCTGTATTGATAAATGTCACATTTTCGCCTTCATATTCTTTTCGAATTGCTCTTCCCAATTGACCATTACAGCCTGTCACAAGAATTTTTTTCATTTTCTATCTCCTTTTCTTCTCTTCACGCTTTACTCATTATAAATTGCTTTTGCAACCCCAAGATAATCATTTCGGATATATAATTCCGGGAATTTATTCTCGTCCAGAGGCGTATAATTTTCACTCATATACGCTGCAAAATCCGGTGCATATTCTGTCAGATCATATCCCCACAAATTATATTCCGGAGTATAAATTGCCACCCTAGGTGCATTTTCTTCCAGATTGCTCATTTCCTCTTCTGCAAAGGCTTCATACATCCATGGTGCTGAGATTCCTGTACGATATGGTATGCGGTCTGCCTCCACCAGAATCTGTGGTTCAATGGTCGTAAGCAAAACTTTTTCATCCGCATCTGTCAGCGTATGCACCCAATACGCAATATTATTTACATCGTTCTTCTGCGCAGAACCAAAATTCTGTCCGGTCAGCAAAATCGATCTGCATGCTCCGACATACTGCACACAATAAATGCATATGGTAATCCCGATCACCACAGCCCCTGCATAACAGATTCCCTGCTTTTTTTTCTGAACCTTACTTATTTGTTCTTCCCTGACGTTACATGTTTTAAAATACTCTGTAAACTGTCCGATCAGATAGGCTGCCATAAACATAGTAACTGCAACATAAGGCATAGAATGAAATTCATGGGTAAATCCTCTGGTGCCGCACATCATAGTAAAATATACGATTGCAACTGCCTGAACAATATTTTTCTTTTTCGCATAGCAAACCCAGAATATTACATTCACTGCATAACAGATCACATTCCTCACAATTGCCAGATATTCTTTGGTAATCCCAAAATCTGTCACCAGCTTCCTGCATCCATCTGCGATTGCCATTCCATAATTGATCACAGGCTCCACAAATGACATCACAATACTGCTTCCATAGCCTGCAATATAATTTGGATAAATTTCACGGTTCACAGTATATGCACTGTAAATAAATACGGAGAGTGTTCCCTCTGCCGCATATACGAAAATCAATAGTGCAAACGGAGCCAATATAGCCACGATTGCCCGCCAGAATGTCTGCCAGGTTTCTCTGATACTCCGCAGAAATCCATATTTTTTTCTAATGCATTCCTGAATCTCTACGATAAGAAATGCCACTGCAATTGCAAAAACCGGAAATACCGACACAAATGCCGCTCCAAAAGACAGAAAAACCGCTCCTGAAATCATAAAGCAGTTATTCCAGTCGAGTCTTTTTCTCTCTGCAAATAACAGAAACTCCATCAATAGCACAACAAAGCAAATACTCTGCACCTGTTCTGCCAGAATACAGCAGGTATAAAAAGTAAACAGATTGGTAATATAGAAAACTCCTGTTCCAACAGCGGTAATCTGTCCAAACTGCTTTTTATAATGCATCGCTGCAAAGGACCACATGACAGCCAGTATCACATAAAAATACAGACGAAATTCATAAACACTGTCTGCTCCAAGCATTTTTAACACCGCACAAATATAATACATTACCGGCATATGCTGAGACACAAAATCACGGTACATCCTACCGCCCGAGGCCACTACCATTCCTCCGATAAAATTATCAGACTCATCTGTAAACCCCGGACTACGGTTTAAAACGCCAAGCAACATGATCAGATACACCAGAAAGCAAAGAAACCACTGCCCTATCTGCTTTGACATTCCACTTTGTGTGTTCTCATATTCCCTATTTTTCATCTTCATCAAAATTAATTCTTTCCTGTTCGATCACCAATGGACGGTTCATGAGTCTTGCATTCATATTCATAATATACTCACCCAAAAGTCCAATAAAAAACAGCTGCATGGAACCAATCACAAACACACCTAGCAAAATTGGTGTCATTCCTGCCGGGAAGTCATTCCAGTGCAGTAATTTCAAGATAAAATAAACAATGGCAATTACAACGCTCACAGCTGACAATCCAAAGCCGATAAAGGTTGCCAGTCTTAATCCGATTTTGGTATATGAAGTAAAACTTAACATTGCAGCATCATACAGTCTGTACCAGTTATTGCTTGTCTTTCCTGCTCTTCTTTCCTGCTGCTCATAAGGTATCTCCTTGCGTTCCGGTCCAAGTTCTGCAACAATTCCCCGAAGGAATGGCGTTGGATCTTTCAGATCTCGTAATACCTGTATAAAGGATTTATCATACAATCCAAACCCTGTAAACTGTTCAATCTGCTCTACTTCCGACATTTTCTTAATTGCCTTGTAATATACGCCTCTGAGAAAATACATAATCTTATTTTCTTTACTGGAAGTCTTAATTCCGCAGACAATCTTATAACCATTCTCCCATTCGTGTACAAATTTTGGGATCATATCAATTGGATCCTGAAAATCTGCGCATAAGCAGATAGTACAATCTCCTGTTGTCTGGCATAAACCATAATAAGGTGAATTAAACTGTCCGAAATTCTTTGTATTAAAAATTGCTTTAATCTTTTTGTTCCTGCTACATAACAAAATCAATTTTTCCCTTGTTTTGTCCTTTGAACAGTTATCAATAAATAATATTTCATAATCGTATTCCGGTAAATCCTTTTCAAGCGTTGCAATGACAGCCTCACTCAATGGCACTACATTTTCTTCCTCGTTATAACATGGAACCATAATGCTTATTTTCTTTTTCTCTGACATTTTTCTATCCTCTTTCGCTATTTGGTCTTACATAATTTCAGAAGTTCATCGCTTCTGATTGTTTCTAAATCCAGTTCCTCGATATGTTCTTCATAATAACGATACAGTTTTTCAATTCCTTTCTCATAGGAAGTAAATGTAAAGTTATGCCCCATATTTTCAAGCAGCCTTGCATTATCGCCGGTATACTGGTAATTCAATCCAGGATTCTTCACAATAATCTCACTCTTATATGCGCTGCACCGGTTAATATATTCTGCAATTGTCACTAAATCTATGGATTCTGTAGGAGTGATGTTAAACTCCTTATTCGGGCAGTCATTTTCTATGATAAAATCTATAATTTTCAAAAAGTCTTCCAGAAACAAATAATCAAAAACCACATTCTGATTAATTACAATCGGCATCTGTATCATATTTTTTATAATGGCATTGGAAATAAACTTAAAAGTATAATCTTCTCCCGGACCGTAAAGGCCAAAGATTGCAGGATTATAAATATTCCCACCCGTCTGATTTTTCAGGCGAATATATTTTTCCATTACATATTTACTATACCCGTAATCATCGGATGGAATCACCTCTCCAAAATCTTTCTCTTTCACTTTGATCAGATCACGTGTCTTATTATACTGCGCACCGCTGCCGAAATTAATCATCTTCATATTCTCCGACAGACAGCGTTCCTGAGCAAAAAACATTTTAAGATTATTTCCAATCACATCAATTGGCTTGCCGGCCGCTTCCACTTTACGGTTTCCCCCCTGATTGGTACAATTGATCACAACCTCCGGCTGCTCCTGCTCCAAAAACAATTCCACTGCTTTTTCATCCAGCAGATTAAAGTTGTCTCTTGTAATCGGAAGGACTTCGTATTTATTTTTCAGATGTTCTGTGAGATTATGTCCCACAAAACCTCTTGCTCCCATAACTGCTATCTTTTTCATTTGAACTCCAATTTTTTAATCAGTTTCTGTAGTTTCATTCTTTTTTGTTTTGAACGCCCACAATTTATTAATCACAAAATTAATCGGTGTGGTAATGACCAGATTAATGATTGGTCCAAGTAATTCCGGAATCCCCAAAACATCATTCCATAAAAATAACAATACATTTGCCAGCAGCAGCCCTGAAAATGCATATGATATATATGTTTTTAATAATGCCATCCACCAGGAGCGATGTTCTCCATCTCCTTTGGTAAATACATATTTATTATTCCAGTAAAATGCATTTAAAACGCTGATCATAAATCCGAGAATACTTCCTGCCAACCAATGAAGCCCTAAAGCAAGGGCAGCTGCATACACCACATATGAAATGATAAAATTGGATAAACCAACCACACAGAATTTCACGAACTGCATGAACTTGTCCCACTGTTCATCTGTTATCTTAATCTTAAACAATCCCAAAAACCATACCACAACAATTTTTGCGGTGTGATTCAAAAAATTCCAGATTATTTTTCCTACTTTTTCCATACTAATTTCACTTTCAATGAGACTATAATGCCGTAATGTTTATGCATGACAGTCTCTGTTTTTTATTCTTCAATCGGTTTGATCAGCATATTGCTCAAAAACTCTTCTCTTGGTAAAAATGGTGCCAGATCCTCCAATGGTGGAGAAACCAATGTGCCATCTTCTAACCTCTTGGTTGCTGATTTTGGTTCAAATTTCTGCTCCGTTGTAACAAATACTTCACAGATGCAGGAACCTTTCATCTCCAATGCTTTATGCACGGTCTCTTCCAAACTCTCATTACTGTCACAGCTAAAATATGGATAGTCATATGCATATGCCAGTTTTTCCATACTTGGAAATTCGAGATCATGACTTTCCGGTCCGATTCCTACCAGCGGTTCCCCAAAGAAATTCGTCTGCGTCTGACGAATCGAATGGTATCCCTGATTATTAATGATAAAAATCTTAATTGGCAGCTTATTTGTCTTGATCGTCTGAAGTTCCTGAAGGTTCATCTGTATACTTCCATCTCCTGTCAGACATACAAGCTCTTTTGCTCCATCTGCAACACAGGCTCCAATTGCTGCCGGAAGATCATATCCCATAGAAGCAATTGCCGAATTAATGATAAAACGCTGTCCTTTTTTGATGGTATATGCATGACTGCCAACAACACATGCTGATCCATTTCCTACAACTGTAATATAGTTTTCCGGCAACGCATCACTTAATGTTTTGACAAAAGCATATACATTCGCATATTTTTGAGACTCATAATGTTTTGGCTGAACAACCGGATATTTTTCTTTCCAGTTCTGACAGATTGAAAGCCATGCTTCCCTTGCTTCCACTGTCTCTGCATCCGTATTGACAAACATTTTGCTGCGATCTTCTCCATACCCCTGCTCTGACAGCTTCTGATTCATCATCTGCATAACATCTTTTACATCTGCACATACCGGCATACTCACATGAATTGTCGGCTTCTTCAATTCTTCCGGATCAACATCTACCACAATTGTATAAGCCTCTCTTGCCCATGTTTTGAAATTGTATCCAACCTGTCTGATGCTGAGTCTGCTTCCAAGAGAAAGTACTAAATCGCTGTTCTGTATTGCAAAGTTACCTGCCCGATCGCCCATAATACCAGCTCTTCCAGTATACCTCTCATCCTCATCCGGAATCACATCAATACTATTCCATCCAGTCACTACCGGAATATTTAACCTATTTACCAATTCTTCAAAATCCTGAAAACCACCGGAGTAACGGATTGCGCTTCCAGCATTGATCACCGGACGTTTGGCAGCTTTTACTTTTTCAAGTATCGCTTCAATTGTCTCTTCTGATGGCTTTGCCGGAACAGCTTCTTCCTGCCATCTTCTGCCGTTCTCTTTGAACTCTTTTTTCGGATCAAATCCTACTAATTCGTCTGTATCAATGTAAGAGCCCTGAATATTTACCGGAATATCCAACCAGCATGGTCCCTGTCTTCCATTGAGTGCCAGAAACAGTGCTTTTTCCAGACAGTAGCGGATTTTAAGTGGATCGATCACCATCTCACAGTACTTTGTCATACTTTCGACAGCCTTACAAATATCAAATTCCTGATCTCCCATTGCCCTGATTCCAAGTCCTGTACTTCTTGCTGTTGTATCATAACGAACCTGACCTGAGATCACAAGCATAGGGATTGAATCAAGCCATCCTCCTACAACTCCTGTAATTGCATTGGTTCCTCCCGGTCCTGTTGTCACACAGACTGCTCCTATTTTATTATGGATTCTTGCATAGGCTTCTCCTGCGATTGCACATGCCTGTTCATGATGCTGATATACACAATGGAGTCCTTTCTGCTTTCCAAACCCATCATTGAGATGCATGGCACCGCCACCTGTTACAGTAAAAACGGTATCAATCCCATGATCTACTAAAAACTGTGCTACATAGTTCGACAATTTTACTTTCATACATTTTTTCTCCCACACTTATATTTTCTTGCAAACGTCAATTTTTGCGTTTTTTTACAGACTACTGTTATAAACTACGAAAGGGCAATATATCTTTCATACATTGCCCAAATCTTGCTTTATTTTTACTGGTTTATAGCCTCTCTGATTGTTTTTGCCATATAATCGATCATTTCATCTGTCATTCCAGGATATACGCCTACCCAGAATGTATCATTCATGATACGGTCTGTATTTTCCAGATTTCCTACGATACGATATCCCTTTCCTTCTGCACGCATCTGATCAAAACACGGATGCTTTGTAAGATTACCGGCAAACAGCATTCTTGTCTGAACGCCATGCGATTCTATATAAGGAACTACTTTATTACGTTCAACACCTTCTTTGCAGGTAAGTAAGAATCCAAACCAGCTTGGTCTTGCATTCTCGCATGGTGCTGGAAGGATCAATTTATCTTCACATCCTTTTAATCCTTCTAACAAACGGTCAAAATTATGTCTTCTGCGCTCTACAAAGGACGGGAATTTCTTCAGCTGTGCACATCCTACTGCTGCCTGCATATCCGTTGCTTTTAAATTATATCCAAAATGAGAATATACATATTTATGATCGTATCCTAATGGAAGTTCTCCATATTGTCTGTCAAAACGGTGACCGCACAGATTGTCCTGACCGGATGCACAGACACAGTCACGTCCCCAGTCACGGAAAGAACGAATACATTTATTCAAAAGTGGGTTATTCGTATAAACTGCCCCACCTTCCCCCATTGTCATGTGATGTGGCGGATAAAAACTGCTTGTACCAATATCACCTATGGTACCTGTGAATTTTTCTTCTCCATCCATTGTATATTTGGAACCCAATGCATCACAGTTATCCTCGATCAGCCATAAGTTATGCTCGTCGCAGAATTCTTTTACTGCTTTCAGATCAAATGGGTTTCCCAATGTATGAGCCGCCATTACCACTTTTGTTTTGTCCGACAATGCAGCTTCTAACTGCGTCACATCCATATTGTACTGTGGGATTGTGACATCGATAAATACCGGCACTACACCATATTGGATTGCCGGTGTTACGGTTGTAGGGAATCCTGCTGCCACTGTGATCATCTCATCTCCCGGACGCACCTGACGTTCTCCAAGCAATGGTGATGTCAAAGCCATAAATGCATTGAGATTTGCGGATGAACCAGAGTTCACTAATGAGCAGTATTTTACTCCAAGGTACTGTGCAAATGCTTTTTCAAACTCATTGGTATATCTTCCTGCTGTCAGCCAGAACTCCAATGCAGAATCTACCAGATTACACATCTCATCATGGTCATAAACACGGGATGCATAAGGAATCCGATCCCCTTCTTTAAATGCGCCACGATTGTTATGATACGTATCACAGTATTCGGATACCATATCCAGAATCTGCTTTTTTGCCTGTTCTTCTGTCATGTTTTCAAACATAGTTATTCTCCAATTTAAATCTGTTTTTCATTTTATTAAAAAAATTTTTTGATCTGTCCATCCATACATGCAGGAATGTCGCCCCCGGCAAAATAGATTTTAGACCATTCAACAGTCTTTTCTATTGCCTCATCGACTCCCCATCTCGGTCTCCATCCAAAAACTCTCTTTATTTTTGAACAATCCAGCTTTAAGAAATTCGCCTCATGAGGTCCTCCATCATACTGATTGATCCATTTTAAACCTTCGCCCCATTTTGCACAGAACAGATCTACCAGCTCTCCTGTTGTGATGCAGTCTTTATCATCTGGTCCAACATTATAAAAGCCTGCATATTTTTTATCTTCATACTGCGCTTTTGCAATGGTCAGATAAATAGATAACGGCTCTAACACATGCTGATATGGTCTAGTCGAATGTGGGTTTCTTACAATGATATCTTTTTTATTTCCTGCTGCGCGGACGCAGTCTGGAATGATCCTGTCATTTGCGAAATCACCGCCTCCGATCACATTTCCTGCTCTCGCTGTCGATACGGCAACTTCCATATCACAATAAAAGGAATTAATATAACTGTGTGTCACTAATTCGGAACAGGATTTGCTGTTGGAATACGGATCATAACCATCTAACGGTTCGTTCTCACGATATCCCCACTCCCATTCATTATTCTTATATACTTTATCTGTTGTTACATTTAAGAATGACTTCACGCATGGATTCTGACGGACACATTCACAGATATTTACTGTTCCCATCACATTTGTCTCATATGTGTAGACAGGGTCTTTGTAAGAATCTCTCACAATCGGCTGTGCTGCAAGATGTAACACGATTTCCGGCTGCACTTCCTCAAATACTTTCATAAGATGCTCTCTATCCCGGATGTCTCCGATCACAGAGTTGATTTTATCCTCCACTCCACAGATGGAAAACAGATTCGGTTCCGTTGGCGGTGTCAGCGAATATCCGGTCACCTCTGCCCCTGCATTCACCAGAATCCTGCAAAGCCATGATCCTTTAAATCCAGTGTGGCCTGTCACCAATACTTTTTTTCCTTTATAAAACTCTAACATATTCATTCCTCTTACCATACCATCCAAGGTGCTTCTCCCGATGCGATCATTTTTTCAAGCTGTTCCTTATCTCTCTGCGTGTCCATACACTTCCAAAATCCTTTATGCATGTAAGCTTTCAGCTGTCCTTCTGCTGCAACTGTCTCCAAAGGTTTTTTCTCAAATACCGTATCATCTCCGTCAATATAATCAAAAATTTCCGGATTCAATACCATATATCCTGCATTGATCACACCGCCATCAGAATCATTCTTTTCACGGAATTTGTTGATTGTCCCATCTTTATCAATTTCCAATACCCCAAACTGCTGTCCGACATTCACTGCCGTCATGGTTGCAATTTTTCCATGTTCCTGGTGGAATTTTACCAGTGCATTCAAATCCACATTGGAAACACCATCTCCATAAGTAAGCATGAAAGGTTCGTTTCCAACATACGGCTGGATTCTCTTAATTCTTCCACCGGTCATTGTGTTCAATCCTGTATCGATCATCGTCACTTTCCATGGTTCTGCCACATTATTGTGTACCGTCATTTCATTTCCTTTGGTAAAATCCAAAGTAATATCACTGTTGTGAAGATAATAATTGGCAAACCATTCTTTGATGACATGCTGCTTATATCCGCAACAGATAATAAACTCATTAAATCCAAAGCTGGAATAATATTTCATAATATGCCATAAAATTGGTTTTCCTCCAATTTCTATCATTGGCTTTGGTCTTAAGTGACTTTCTTCACTGATTCTTGTGCCAAATCCGCCAGCTAATAATACTACTTTCATTTTCAACTTTCCTCCGTATTTTTACCTATAGAATCCCTTACTCTCCCAATCCATCCTCAATCGCTTCCACGATCGCTTTTAAAGCCTCTTCCTCATCTTCGCCCTCGCACATGAGTTCAATCTCATCTCCGGACTTGATACATGCACCTAACACGCTTAAGACACTTTTTGCGTTTGCGATATTATCGCGGTAGCGGAACGTGATATGTGATTTAAACTGCATTGCATCCTTACATAAAATTCCCGCAGGTCTCAAATGCAGTCCTGTTGGATTTTTTATTACTACTTTCTGACTAACCATGCTGTATTACCCTCCAAATTCCAGTCCCCTGATTTTTTTATCCGTATGCCGGTCTGAATCACCATGTTATAATCAGACCAGCATTTTGGTATTCTATAACATTATTTTGGTGATCAATTCCGCCAGTTTCCTTGCTTCTTCATCGATCACTTTCTGATCTTTCCCCTCGATCATGACACGCACCAGAGGCTCTGTTCCGGATGGGCGGATGAGAACCCTTCCCTCGCCCTTGAATTTTTTCTCAACATCTGCCACGGCATCTGCAATTTCCTGATATTCCATGAATTTTTCTTTTTTATGGTTTGGAACTTTTGCGTTGACAAGAGCCTGTGGGAGTACTTCCATAATCTCCGCAAGTTCTGACAATGGCTTTCCGGTATTGACCATAACTTCTAATAAATGCAGGGCACTTAATAATCCGTCACCGGTTGTATTATCGTCTAAGAAGATCACGTGGCCGGACTGTTCTCCTCCGATGTTATAGCCATTTTTTCTCATATTCTCAAGAACATAACGGTCACCGACTTTTGTCTTTTCCACATGGATGCCCTCTTTCTGTCCCATAAGGGTAAATCCAAGGTTTGTCATAACCGTAACTACAATGGTATCTTTCTTCAAAGTTCCTTTGGACTTCATGTAGTTGCCACAGATTGCCATGATCTGATCACCGTCCACAACATTTCCATGCTCATCCACTGCAAGCATACGGTCTGCGTCACCGTCAAATGCAAGACCAACTGCTGCCTTTTCATATACAACACGCGCTTTCAGCTCATCCATATGAGTGGAGCCACAATTGGAATTGATGTTGGTTCCATCCGGATCAGTATGGATTGCGATAAGATCTGCTCCAAGATCTGTCAGTGCTTTGACAGATGTATAATGGGATGCGCCTTCTGCGCAGTCTACAACAATTTTCATACCTTTAAGATCCACCGGAACACATTTTTCCATGAATTTCACGTATTCATCTCTCAGGTCAAAGCGGTAATCAATCTTTCCTACGCCAGAACCGATCGGAAGTACCACGTCTTTCATGTTATTTTTGATCAGAGCCTCAATCTCATCTTCCATCTCATCCGGAAGCTTGTAGCCCTCTCCATTGAAGAACTTGATCCCATTAAATTCCATTGGATTGTGTGATGCGGAGATGACTACTCCGGCATCTACTTTGTGTTTTCTGGTGAGATATGCGATCGCAGGTGTCGGCATCACTCCGACAAATATTGCATTTGCGCCAACCGAACAGATACCTGCCATTAATGCGCTCGCTAACATTCCTCCTGAAATTCTCGTATCACATCCTACAATAATGGTTGCCTGATGCTCCTGCTCTTTTGTGAGCACGTAAGCTCCTGCCTGACCTAACTTTGTTGCCAGTTCAATTGTCAGTTCCGAGCCCGCCACACCACGGACGCCGTCTGTTCCAAACATTCTTGCCATATTACTGTTCCTCTCTTTGTTCCTATTTCAAATTTTTTAAATCTGCTAACGTTCACTTGTTTTCCTTACCGTTGAGGTACTCTCCAGTTCCTCATCTGTATTATCAGCAGAAGCTGATGTATCAGATGCGCTTTCAATGGTAACCGCGGCATAGGTATCCGCATAGCTGACCGTATTTGTATCCAATTCAAATGTAATCAGTACATTATGTGCACCCAGCTTTAAATCTGTCAGATCGATACTGCCGGAAATCGTCTTTTCGTCCAGCGCATCGATCACACTGCTTCTTCCTGACACTGTCAAGGCAATGTTGTCTTCCTCATACTGTACTTTTTCATCCGAACTCAGTCCGATCACCTGAAGATTCGTCACCGGGATCTGCAAAGTCTTTGTCTTTACTGCCTCCACCACAACTGTAACATCAATCTTGGAGTCTGAACTGATCACTAATGCAGTGCCTGAAGGAAGATATGTGGAAATGTCCACAGTCTTTTCAATATTTGAAGTTGCATCTGTAATATCTAACACTTCTTCCGGGATCGTGATCTTATTGATGGTATTTAAAATAGCCGCCTCGCCTTTAATACGTACTTTCTGTGGTGTATAGGTGATATTCCCTGCCTGGTATCCATCTGCCGGAGTTCCGGTTGTCAGGAATTCCAGTTCCACATCTTTCGTATTCAGTATCTGTGCACTGATATTGACTGTGCTCACACTCAGCGTAAGCTTTGTCGTATCCACAACCTCTCCCTGTGCATCATAAAATACAGGTGTCACACGGTCTGTGATATCCGTTGACATGCCATCTACATTAATAGTCGCCACAACGGTATCGATCTGATTTACCACAGAAGCCGGACCGGATACTTTCATAACATTCGCATCTGTGATCTCAACATCACCAAGCGCGCATCCCGACGCAACCGTACCGGTTGTGTTTGTCTTGATTGGGAACTGCTTTGAAGCAGAATCCTCCAGTTCAAGATCCAG